>Ga0209367_1000478_pt1 | contig 39790 bp, 25 predicted proteins | sample WorMetLIZISLAND2_FD_187412 | JGI IMG/M metagenome (GOLD analysis project Ga0209367, IMG submission 187412) | Marine gutless worms symbiont microbial communities from Max Planck institute for Marine Microbiology, Germany - Olavius geniculatus... ...
GAAAAGTTATGGACGGATCTTTCTGAAATTTTGAGGGTATATCGGGCATGGCATAAACTACCAGTGATTCAATTTTGGGCGTGATCCGGCAGGAATCCTGGATTCTGGATCACTTTGAAATTTTCGTCACTATTGCGTTAAAGGGGGAATAAGGGAACCGCTGGCAAAGCGAAGATGGTGATGCCACCTGGCGAATAGCTTTGCCTTCGCAGAGGTACCTGCAGGCTACGACTGCTTTTCTAGTTTTGTCTGTTTCTGTTTGGATTTATGCGTGCAGGTGTTTAGTGTACCTGTGGAGGAGCGTCGTTACAAGGAAATGGCAGAAGCTCAGTTTGGTGATCGTGGCAGAGAACAAGCAAAGACCTGTGCTGACATCATGGCTAAGACCGGTTTGTTGAAAACATAATGATTCCGAAAGCTGCGGTATGGTGACTTAGTGGTTAAGAAGCTGGACTTATGGTCTAAAGGTTGTGAGTTTGACTTTCAGTCAGATCATCATCAACTGGGTACTGCTTGGATGCAGACAGATAAACAGTCTTGGTTTATAATCAGCAGCAAGGTTAACTCAGCTTCCATTCCTCTGGGGAAAGTGAATCAAGTAAATCAATCTTGCTTCGCTGTGGTTAAGTTTTGTGTCAGGTGGCTTGTTGCACTGTATTATCACTAGGGTCCACAGTTTTCTGCAGGCCATGGAATTTCGAGCCGAGCCGCGAAATTTGCTCTTTTTCGTGGAATTTTGATATTACCGCGGGATTTCATGGAATTTTACAGAAGTTAAGAAGTGATCAATCATTGGCTTGATAACATGATTAAACTAACTATATCATGGAGAAAAATCAAACTGAACTACCTAAAACTGCGTCCTTAGTAGGGACATAGTTTTAGGCATATACGGCACAGTCATAAATAAACACAGTGCGTCTAATTGACAAATTGCACTTTCGAAAAGAAAAAAAAGATGAATAATTTCTTTTGTACATTGCTAGCATAACTGAGCACCATGCCAGCATTCAAAAACTGAAGTTTTTTAAACGGAATAAAGCTTAGTTTACACACAAATGGAAGGCCATGGTAAACCACAGAATTTAGACAATTTTGGCGTGGTGAGCCGCGAATTTTGCAAACTGGCTCGCAGAATTTGGCAAAATTTTTGGCGGAAAACTGTGTTCCCTAATTTATCACATATGGCAGGTGATGTTGCATTGCCCTGCAGTGAGTTTCCCATAAATCATGTCACTAAAGTTAGTATAGATTAGAAATGATTAGCATATTTTAGGTGTACACCTTACAGCATTTATCCAATCTGTGGGCTTTCTAAGCACCTCACTCTGTAGAATGTATTTTTGTTTTTAGTTACCATTCACTGTTAGATGTCATAGAGAATTATGCAGTGCAAACGTTAGACTACCTTGCCTAAAGTTATCTCGACATTAACAACTTCAGAATGATAACTCATTAACAACTTTCTGTCTGTTCAATTACATGCCATTCCTGTACTGTTTACCATGATCGCTGAGTTATTTTGAAAATAGTTATCTCGAGAATGGGCAGTGTTGATACAGTGCCGAAATTTAACTTCCATTTTAGGATTTTCTATTGTTGCAGGATCATTGTTGCAAGATTTATCTTTAGTACCTAAAACTGGGCATAAACATGTGGTTTGGGTGTTAGCATAGAGATCAATCTGAGTGGTAAATAAGTAAACTCTGTGGTGCAGGAGTAAGCATAGAGATGAGTCTGGCCAAAGATCAAAGTCTGACGGTCGTTGTTAGTGGAAAAACTGATGCTGTGCTAAAAGCTCGCAAACTTATTGTGCAGCAGTTACAGACACAGGTGAGAAATTATCAGTATTTTAGTATGAGTAAGTAAGTGTATGTAAGTAAGTTGATGATGCATCATGTCCTGTGTCCAGAAGAGCACGAAACTTTTCTGCATTTTCTTCATTAGATGCAATGCAGCCATGATCTGTCGACATCACATTCTGGGTTCTCATGTAATGGATTACTGTGACCTAAGCAAACTACACTGGTCTTCTCTCTTGAAGTTTATTAAGGCTTACAAGAGATTGTCTTAACCACCTGGCACATCGGGGATGTGCATTTGGTCCAACATAGTGGCCTCAGTGCTGAGCAAATAGCTCACCCTGATGGTAAGGTATGGTAAGAAAGTAAGTTAGTAAGAAAGATAGCTCAAAGGTACAAATTAACTGTTAGCCATGCAGTATGCTGTAATCTCAGCACCCAAACAAAAATGTATTTAGCAGTCATTTAAACTGTTCAAAGTTAGTTTCAGTTTGTTACAGATGAGCTGGAATTTTTTATTTTACCAGGTACTCTGCAAGGACATAATTAAAGTGTCGTGAGATCTTTTGTTATAACTTTGTTGTCGATGTTTTATGGACAAGTTTCAAACTTGAGTTTTAGGAGACAATGTTTATGTTTGCTTGCTTGTTCTAAAGATATTCATAAAATAGGCAATTTAGAAATTTCACCAGATATTGATTGACTAGCTTTCATAATTCTTTAGACAGTTTTTCAGAAATAAGTCCATATTTTGTGGCCTTCTTGTGAAAAGTGCTGTTTTATGCTTTTGCTGTAATCGTGACATGTCCTGTCTGTTGGTGTAGTAGGCGATTAGATTGAATTGAATTGACATCTGGGAATTCTTTTTCTGTGTTGTAGACTCACGCTGCAGTCCGCATTCCAAAAGAACATCACCGTTTTGTGCTGGGACAGAAAGGCAAGAAGCTCAATGAATTAGAACTGGCAACTGCTACCAAAATTACTGTACCGAGACCAAATGATTCTTCTGATGCTATCACCATATCAGGAACTCGTGAAGGAATAGATAGGGCTAGGCATGAGATACAACTGATCTCTGATGAACAGGTTAGGTTACTACTACACTGTTGTAGTTGCAGCTCTATTAGTGGTAGTACTTAGTAGTAGTAATAGTAGCAGCAGCAGCACCACCACCGCCACTACCAAATCCAAATGGTCTTTCCAATGGTATCACTGTGCTAGAAGTTTATCTCGTGAGGGAACTGACAGGGCTTGACATGAAATGCATATCAGCTTTGATAAACAGGTTGCTACTGTTGTAGTTGCAGCCGTTGTAGTAGTAGTTTGAGGGAAGCTGACAGAAATACAGATCACCTCTGATGAACACATTACTACTACACTGGTGTACCTGTGCTCAGCTTTTTTCTGCTTGGCTTAGTTAGTTCCTTAGTTAATTTTTTTGTCTGTTCGTTGGTTCGCTGGTCACCGTTTAGTTGGCTTGTTGGTTTGTTGGCTTAATGGTCTGTTCATTGCTTAGTTTGTTAGGTAATTTGTTAGTTAGCTAGCTAGTTAGTTGTCTAAGGTATATAGTATTTAGTTCATTTTTTCTTTACTGGAGCTATAGTAGTTGTTTGTAGGCAAAGCTGGCATTTGAGCGTCTACCAGTACCTAAGGTGTATCATCCATTTATCTGTGGACCAGACAACCAGACACTGCGGGAAGTAATGGAGAGAACCGGAGTCAAAATAGTTGTTCCACCACATTCTGTGGACAAGGATGAGATTGTGGTCTCGGGAGAGAAAGAGGGAGTTCTGGAAGCTAAAAGATTCATCCTCGCTGTTTTTGAAGAGAAGGTAAAAAAACTACTACTGATTTTCTTTTGCAAATTCTCCAATTTCCATTAGGTATCTCATCTTTTTGGTAATTTTCATACAACTAGAAAATTACATCATTCCAATGCAGACATCAACCCAATGCTGACATGCTACGTGACTGTCCGCCAAGAGCTTCACAACCTTGACATCTTCAGCTGAAAATTTGCACACCAGGGAACGTCCATACCAGTTTTAGTTTTGGTTATGGCTGTACTGAATAGTTAGTATTTGGTTGAATGAGAATACCTTATTCTATTGTTTGGCTGAATACAAATAGCCCTAGTTAACACACGTTCAAACACATTGCACAATTTTCTGATTTCATAGCTCATTCATACAGTGAGAAATTTTCTTATTGGTTATTTTCATAGTATCCACGTTGAACAAATGATACGAACAAAGATTACCATCATTAACAAAGCATGCTACTTTGAACTGCATGCTCAGTTACAATTTACCAGCATCAGCTGATCGCGAATGACTATTCAGTTGTGCTAGGCGAATTTTTGTGCCATCAAAAAATTCAAACATTTTACTTGACAAAAGTTTTGAAAAACAGCTGTTGCTGAAGTCGAACGAACAGTAGTTACAGTACTATACAGTGTTAGTAAGTATTATCACAGTACATATATACACTTCAAAAATATGTAGTAAGCGCACGACCCATTCTTGCCATGGTAGTGACAGACCAAGCCATCACAATGTGTCTATAGCAACGTCGATGCCACAGCTTTATTGCAAAACATCTTTGTTATACAGTGCTTGAATATTACCAAATAATTATGCATGTATGTTACAACATTATTGCGATTTTTTTTCACAAGTCTGATTCAGATAAATTTAACATTGTTTTTCTGACTTTGTTCGGGATTTAGTGCGAAGTTTGCGTTGTGATGGCTTGGTAAGCAGCTTAGAGTGAAGTTCCGCAAAAACATAGCTTCATACAAATTACACTTTCTTGTGTGTTATGGCAAATATTTTATGTAATGTTAATAGGGCTGTTGAGAAGCCGGGAAGGGGGTAGGTTACCCTGGGCCTCACGATGTTTGGGGGCCACATCGTTGCTCAGAAATATGAAGTACACCAGAATATGTTATTTTAAAAAGAAAGATTCAAAAATATTCTCTCCAGAGGGGCCTCACGAGAATGTTTCTCCGGGCCCTGCTGTGGCTCTTGACGTCCCTGAATGTTAATACAGATATGACACAATGCATAAACACGTCCATTATGCATCCAAAATATGCAGCAACAGTAGCAGGCTAGCCTTGGTGTATTTTAGATAGCTTCGTTAGCATGGAAAGCTGGTGGTGACTACCACCATAAATCAATGCTATTGCAAAAGGGCTTACGCTATTTCCTGTTATTGATTAGAGCAGTCTTGGTCCTATCTGTCACATATCTCTGAGATATGACCAGTTTTCCCGTGAAAAGTGCACATTTTTTTACTGTCCTCCATTTAACCCCAAATTTGACTGTGTTTTCTTTACTTTGTATCCCCCATTTTCTTGCATTTGAGGAGCCTCAACACAGGGCTAATTACTCATGTAAAAAGTTTTCCCGTAAGTTCTGTTTGTTAGTCAGGGTACATTTGTTGACGACAGACATCTTTAAGTTTACAGCATAACGTTCGGCCCAAAAAGGGTGACTTTTTTGAGACAAAGTGTAGATCAGCTTCACAGCAGGTAGCCAATGACGACGCTGCTAAGTAGGACGACCACCGAGATCACGTGACCACTGGGTGATGATGTCATCGGTGCAGAGTTGCATTTGTCGTGGTCACATACGCACGTGTTAGTGTCGACAGTTGAGTATGAAGTCTTGTTGCAGTAGCCAACCTGGTTATAAGTCTGGCGATCACCACATGCACGCGTTATTGACCTCGAACCTAGAATGAAAAAATACAAAATTAGTTGCTGAAAAGTTACACGTGCTTTGGCTAAACATATTTGTAGCATTATCAGTCCACCCGGGATGGTACTGTTCCCAGCAAGTTTGTTTTACTGCTGATGTTCTTTTTATTTATTCATAATTTATTAATTTTGCTATGAGATCTCTGAACTCTGTCGGCTATTGCTGTGAAATTTTGCCACATGATCGGCAGTATCTCTAGCTTATTGATGCAGGTCTAAAAATTTACCAGGACCTCTCCAAGAAAGATCTGGGGTAGAAACCGACCAAAACTGGTTTTTACGTTTTTGGCCGACAACAAAACCAGCACTGAAAATAACATTTAAGTTTTGGCCGAAACGAAAACGGAAGTAGGCATCCATTTTTGGCCAAAAACAAAATCAAAAGCGAGACTGATATTTTCAGATATAGCACAGCTACATTTTGTTCCAGTTGAAGCAGATCGTTTTAATATAATAAGACAAGTACTGTATACATAGATATTCGTCATTGTTCAGTAATGTTCCAGTTCTTGTCAGTGACCATGCAGTTCATTAAGATCAGTGAAATATCAGTTTTAGTGTGTAATGTAGCTTGCCCAGCAGGTCACTGTCACAGCTTAAGTCTAGTTTCCACGAGCCATTTCATTCGTAGGCAGTGGCCGTGAGCACAGATCGTGTGAACCAGGCTCACTGCTCTAGCAACGGGCATGGCTGTCACGCGCGGTAGGGCCAACAGACATGTTACGTATGCCATTCTCTTCTGGACGGGGTGACGGGACTGGAGCAGGTTGCGTTGGTGGCAGATATCTATCTCATATTTCAGCCTTTTTACTGAGGCCCACTCGCCAATTAATCGCCGCTTGTAAACAATTTGGCAACTGGTTTGAACTGGTCAACTACCATTGCTTGAATATACTGAGTTTTTGTGTTTTCGTTCTGAGATTCCACTAAAAACTAAAACGAAAACGCGAAGTCATTTTCAGCCGAACACGAAAGTGACTGAAACCATCGTATATTGTCATTTTCGGCACCAAAAACGAAATTCTGTCAGGCTCCAATCTGGGGCCAAAAACATGCAAAATTTGGCGGTGATTCGACATTTAGATTTTGACCGCCAGTATCTCTGGAACAGATCGAAATATCTAAAATTGGTAAGCTAATATATTCAGAGCATTTTCTTCAACATTCGGAAAAAAGTTTCTTGAACTTTGGTCCACTAACTACAAAGCTTAGGATGTAGAGGTTGGACCCACTCAAATTGACTTTCGGAATATCTTATTTCGGTTGTTAGGGGGTGATGTGCCCTCGGTTTTTACGCATGTTAGGCTAACACTTGCTAGTGCACATGCAACCTGGCAGGGGTCCCTTAACATTGTTTTTAGAGAACATTCAAACGTTGGTCTAAAATTTAGGGTTGCCTATAACTTTGGGGGCAGACAGAGTAACCCCACGATACTTTTCCTCATGACATGCATTAAGGCAGGCACAGCGGATTTAAGCGTAGGGGGTAATGATGCACATTGCATCATAGAAAATGTTGTGGGAAAAAAGAAAAGAAAAAAGAAAAATCTCGGATCCAAAAGTTCTTTTGCTTGCTTTACTCAAAAATTTGTACCACCGTTTTTAAAACCACATCACTGCTTTTGCAACAGTGTTTAATATTTATACATAACAGAAATGAACGGACAAATGGCAGCAAGTAAAGAAAATGTCGTGTGAAGCCAAAAAAGCTCCATCCCGAGCCCTATCTGCTGTCAGTATTGGCCCAGGAATATAAGACTTTAAACATGGATCGATATATTGACTTTTGTCTCTAAAATACACTGAAACCATGGTTAGAAAAGAGATAAAAACAAAGAGGTTGGCAGGAGGTAAAAGGGTTGGGGACACTAGGCTGGCAGAAGGGGGAAATTGTGTCATCGGTCTTGGGGGATAGACGCCCTTTGTTGGGTATGGCTAATGTGATCGCATTCGTTACATAGAGTTGCTTAAACCACACTTAGCTTGCACTGCTACAGTTTTCACAGTTTTCAGCTGCAGTTGTGCGTCAGAAAGCAAACGACGATGTAGCCTGGGCAATATAAGCATGGTTTAATTACGATACCGCACTGTCTGGAGTGGTATAAGCTCAGACTGCGTCCTCGCATATCCACTCCAGCAGTGCAGTATCTAGTAATTGAAACCTCATCATTGTCCCCCCTCCCCAGTCGGACTTTCGGCTCCCGGCAGACTCAACCCCGAATTTGTAGTTTATTTTCACTGTTTGGACACTTTTTGAAATGCAGGTTTTTGCTTTGTATTTTTTAAACGTGTGTTTTGTTGAGATTGAATATACAACAACAGAAAATGACGATATATGTGGAGGCTTCTTTTCGTGGAAGCCCTGGGCATTTTGGCAAAATCACAGCATTTGATGAAAATTTGTGTGTTTTCATGATTTTCTATTGTCCATACTGATACAGTATTTTTATAACATATATGTAGATCTGCCTACATCAGTATTTTTCGACCAATATAACGTAGCCACAGTATACTGCAAACTGGGTCGCAAAGGGGACCAAGACATAGGCTGTGTAAGTCGGACACACTTTTTTACTTTGTACATTCAAAATAAATTGTAGGCCCATAGCGCACCTGTAGCTTCTAAAGTTATTTTGAGGCAGACTTCACCCTCACAAGTCGCATAAGTTGGTTCGTTGCAACATACACACAAGTAACATTTGACAGCTTCAGATGACAGGATGAGTGCAGCCAGCATTAGCAGCAGCAGTAGTGACTTCATCCTGTTCATCTTAACATGCACAATTATCATACAGTATACAAATTGCTCATAACCAACGTAGTTTTGAAAAATAATTGAATACTAGAAAATTATTGTGTAGTAGTAGTGGCATCATGGGTGTTAATTTATTATGGGTCCAATTCTTTGTTCAACGTTCACTAAATCAAACCTTTATACGCGGAAAGAAATTGTTTTGCACACACCATTTTTCGACTGTTGATATCTTGTTCCGGTGCAAAGATATTCCAATTCATGCCAAATTTTGAAACTTCTTACATTTTGGGGATAGGTGGGCATCCAGAATTTTGGGACTTATTTTTTAAAAATGACACCCAAAGTTTTTCAGAGATCAGTTAAGGGACATCGGGCATCGTGCATGGGATAAACGTCAGCAGCAAAAACGTTATTCGGCTGCCTGGAAAGGTAGTTCCCAGCGGGTTTATGTTTTGCATTTCTGGCAGGTTATTTTATTTATTTGTTTCGCGTGTGCAGGCCTTTGTTTATTGCTGATAATTACATGCACAGGTTGTTTTGGTTCATCTTCAACCATTACGTCGCGATTTACTGTTGAAATGTGCGCTGCAGCCAAAAGTTGTGAAAATATTCACCAAAGCCACCTTTTGTGGGGGTTCAAGGTCGTTTAAGGTCATTGACGTTGACAAATCTAAAAAGGCCATCACCAGTGCTTGTTATGATATGCAGCATGTCTGCCTATCTGCAACCGTTTTCACACTACACGAGATAATTGTGGTAAAATAACCATTTTTTACGGGGGTAGCTGTTTTGACGTCCACCTGCGCCGGCCTCTTTGAACCTAGGGGGTCGTGACTTGGACTGCTAAATTTATGTTTAATGCTGAAAATTCATATGCAGATTGTCTTGGTCTATCTCCAGCCATTTCCTCGCAATTCATTGTTGAAATGTGTCTTGCATCCAAAAATTGTGAAAAATTCACTAAACACGCCTTTTTGGAAGTTTCAAGGTCGTTCAAGGTCATCGATGTTGATAAATCTAAAAAGCCTGTCACCAGTGCTTGTTATGATAAGCAGCATGTCTGTACCTATCTGCAACCGTTTTCACACTATACGAGCCAATAACGGCAAAATCTACCTGTAATGCTCTTTGACGCCCTCGTTCGAGGGGAACCCCTGCACCCACTGGCACGAAATTTTGTCGCAATAAACTAGAGTCCTTGTGGCAGCCCACAGTGAGGATTTCATGATCCTAGCTTGCACCGTTTTGATACAGATCACGAGTGTGACAGACAGACAGATGGACGGACGCCTAGATGATGGCTAAGATGCGCGAAGCATTCTGCTGTCGCGCGTAAAATCCCTATATTTTGGTGTTTAAGGTCATCGATGTTGATATCTTTAAGAAGTTCGTCACTATTGCTTGTTGTGATAAGCTGCATGTTTCTGCCTATCAACAACCGTTTTAACGCTAGGCGAGCTAATAGCGGTAAAATAATGACGTTTTAGGGGGTACTTTTCTTCAACGACCACGTGCGCAGGCCTTCTTAAACATAGGGGGTGGGTCTTGGACTGCTAAAAACTACGTTTAATGCTGATTGTCTTGGTCTATCTCTAGCCTTTTCGGTGCAGTTCACTTCAGAAATGTGCGCCATAGCAGAAAAAAAGCAAAAAATGCTCAAGTCCATTATTTTGCAGGTTCAAAGTTGTTTTTATGCTAGGCGAGCCCATACTGGTAAAATGAGTAACCTTTTTTGATGCTCTCGTTCGAGGGGAATTCCTCCTCTGGCGCCACGAAATTTTGTCACAATAAACTCAATCTTGTAGCTGCCTGTGGTGAACATTTGGTTCACCGGTTTGATAGGGCTGCGGAGTGTGACAACAGACAGACAGACGCCTAGACGGTAGCTAAGACACGCGCGTAAAAATCGATATAGCAAGTGATCAGCTGCAATCTCTGGCACGTTGGGCGATAGGATCTTGGTGAAATTTCTTCCAGTAACACGTTCTGCGTGTGCTATTGCATTTGAGTTTGCTACGAGGGGAATACTTTTTTCGCTTCTCCCTCAATCGTATATGCCTACACGCGGCACCGGCCGGACTCACGTTAGGCTCTGTCAAAAATTGCTAGTTATTTATAATGTAAGGTTGACCAAAACTATACGTAGACCACAGACGTACAAAACTGTATATAGCAAACGCATTACTGTTAATTACCTTTTTTGGTGAACGCCAAATAAGAACCCCTAAGTCGCTTAAGTTAAACTGAAGAGCGCTTTCAGAACTATGTAGGCCTATGGTTCTTGACTGCTAGACCTACCTGTTGCACTGACAGGTTTGTTTTACGCTTGCGCCTGAGGACAATCCAAGGCCGTTGTAATAAAAGCTTAATAAAGAAATGCAGAGTCATTCGTTCTATTCAACTTTGTATTGCGGGAGGCACATGGCGATTTTTACGAGGCCACGTCTGTAGTCGCTTGACCATTGACACGACCGGCGTGGAATGTAATATTGCTAAGACCAGACGCACGGCGGCCTCGAGCCAGCAGTAATTGCAAACAACTCATTATCAGATCTGCCATCTCAACTTGTAATATGTTCACGTCGACAAAGTAATAGTGGCTATTACGAACGTTATTTTTCACTGTTACAGTTTCACACATTAAATAGGCCTACACTTTGCCTGTTCTGTATTGGGTGAAATATTAGCGAGACACCTGTAAATTTGACAGATTAGCTATTTTGTCCGTCGTCAGTAGACGAGACTTCAACGATGTCATTAGCTGTAGTTTAGTGACAGGACCACGCTTGCCAGAATCTCACTGCACAACCAGCTTTGATCAAATTACTTGTAGTTTCTTGTTCCAGTACTAAGGTTAAGATTCAATGGCTTTTAAATCTATGAATTCGCACATTTTTGGGTATTTATTTCGTAGATGTAAAGACGTTTTTTCATTCTTGGCACGTTTTTTAACGTTTTTATCTTCTCAAAGTTTTTGACGCACTACAGCTATGCTGTACGGCGTCCTTGGCATCGTTGTCGTCTGTCTCTGTCTGCCTTCCGTCTTTAACGGATGCATTGGGGCTAAACGGCGCGAGATATGGCAAAGTTGCTATTTATCACTAATAGGAAGTCGCATAAGCCCTTTCAGATGAGATGAAAATCATCGACCTTGGATGATCTTGAAGGTCAGTACTGCAACAGGAACTGTATAGGCTGTAGCGAGTTTTCCCTAACGACAGCTAGGCTTTCTTGTTTAGATTTTTGATGCGCTACGGCTATGCTCCTGTAGGCGTTTATGGCACGGTTGTCATCTGTCTGTTGTCTGTCTGTCCGTCACGGTGGCTAAACGCTGCGAGATTGGGCCTTAGTTGCTGTTGATCACTAATAGGAAATCGCATAAGACTATTTCAGATGACAGTGGCGGATCTAGGCTTTAGCCAAGGGGGGTAGAATATCCTTTTTGTCCCTCCTCCTCCTCTCTCCCTTCCTTCCCCCTCTTTTTCTTTTCCCTTTTTCCTTCTCTTAGAAGTATGACCCCTTAAAGCCAGCTAAGGGGTCTGTGGGAGCGCTGATAGCTTCCCCAGCGGGGTATGGGGCGGAGCCCCAGCCGAAATTGAATTTGGTGCATTTTAGGCTTAAAATATAACATCTGGTGGCAATAATTTTAGTAATTTTCCTGATACACAAACTTTTTAATTAGCAGTTCGGCAGAGCCTATAAAGTGTTTACTTATGCATAGGAGTTCAAGGGGGGCCGCCGCACGTCCGCCGCCTTGGATCCGCCACTGTCATAGGAGATGAAAATTATCGACCATGGATGACCTTGAAGGTCAGTAATGTAACAGGAACTGTATAGGCTGTTGCGCGTTTTCCTTAGTGACAGCTGGGCTTTCTTGTTAGTTTGCCCTGAAACGATAGTTTTCGGAGTGGATTTAGGTTTTACTGCAGTTGTTTTTTTTGTTTTTTTTTAAATTTATTTATTTCAACGCAAGATCTCCGAGATGCGTCGCCGATCGGCACGAAATTTTGCACGGTGATCAGGCCTAGGCTGAATTTTACAATCGTGGTCCAAAATTAATTTTGAGGGGCTCTCCCCCAAAATATTTTAGGGGCCAAAAACATGCAACATTTGGCTCGATTTCGGACGACTTCAAACTTCGGCGGCGAATATCTCCGGAACGGATGAAGATATTTGAGATAGGACAAGTAGTTGATCTACCGCTATTCCTCCCGCGTTAGGCGAAAAAAGTTGGGTGAATTTTAGTCCAGTAATTTCGGAGTTCTAGAAGTGTAATCATACCTACCCAAATCGACTTTTTCGGGAGACCATATTTTGGCCCCTATAGGTGGTGCTGCACCCCAAATTTTTACATGCGCTACAGAATGACCAAGTCTAACTAGCGCACACTTTACCAGGAAAGGGGATCTCCCTTACAATTTTTTTCCAAAGGGGTCAAAAATTGGCTTAAAATTAGCATATGAGCCTCAAGGTCTTTGGAGCCAAGGGAAGTAGCCTAACGAAACTTTGCAACGTGATGTGCCGCTATGTGGGGACTGGGAGCGATAACCCAGGTACAGCTTTTGGGGGCACTGCCCTCTTAAAATTTGGGAAGGCAAAAATCGGTCAGAATTAGGTGCGATTTTGGACAACTTTCGACTTTGACTGTGATTATCTCTGAAATGAAGCAAGCCGTCAAAAATTGGAATAGCAAGTGATCAACTATAGTCCCTTTCCTGTTAAACGCAAAAAAATGTGAAATTCTGTCCACTAACAAAATAGTTATGTGGTCTCATTCCGACCTACTCAAAGTCAACTATGTGCACGATTTCGGACAATTTTAGACCTTGGCCGCTCATATTTCTGCAACGGATCAAGATATTCAAAATCGGAATATCAAGTGATCTATTGCTACCCCTCCCTTGTTGGGCAGAAAAAATTCGGTGAACTTTTTCTACTAACAAAAAGTTCTGTTGTCTCATTTCAACCTACCCTAGCTGACACTGTGCCTTCTGCATATGCTTATGCATTTGAGTTCGGGTCACATGACTTTGCAAGGACGGGAATTTCAACCCCCTAAATTTACCCGCAATCGGACTTACGGCGGCGGGCGGACTCACGTTGGGCTTTGCCCGAAATTTCTAGTTTTTATTTTAAAAAAACGTTCATTTCAAATTGCACCAATATTTTAAGAAGCACTATTGAAACCACAGAAACGATAAATTGTGGTAATTTGCTCATTTAGTCTATTGACACTTGGTCTTATGACCTCACGGTTGAATTGAGATTGAATAAGTCATAAAGTTCTCTCTGTCTCTTTCTAGTTCTCACGGCACTGCACCTACAGCATGAAGCTTTGGGTAAGAGGTTGAACAAATTTGGGCTAACGTTTTTGTTTGACGTTTTAAAACGTTTTTTAAAAAAATTCTTGCCACGTTTTTTAATGTTTTTAAAAAAAATTTGCAACCTGTTTGACTTGCTACAGCTATGCTGTAAGCGTCTATAGAACGGTTGTCGTCCGTCTGTCGTCCGTCCGTCCGTCTGTAACGGATGTATTGTGGCTAAACGGTGTGAGATATTGCCTAGGTTGTTATTGTTCACTAATAACAAGTCGCATATTGGCTTTCATGACATGAAAATCGTTGACCTTGGATGACCTTGAAGGTCAGTACTGCAACAGGAACTATATAGGCTGTAGTGCGTTTTCCCTAGCTGCCTTTAGCTGGGTTTTCTTGTTTTATGATTTATTTTGTGTGACGTTATTCTGTCGTGGGAAATTTGTTGCACCTGGAAAATTTTTCCCACCTCCATGTTGTCATAATGTAACTAAGGCTAACCCTAACTTTAACCCTAACCTCAACTCTAGCCCTAATCCCAACCCTAATCATAACCTTACTCCTAACCCTAACCCTAAATTTAACCCTATTCTTAATCTTAACCCTAACCCGTACTGCTGTGTGTGGGAATAATTTTCCGGTGCAACGAATTTTCCACTACACCGGAAGTGCTCATTCTATTAACTTAGACTCACAAAAGCACCAAAGCCATCAAGCTCGGTTTTTTTAGAAGAACCGCATTTTATCCAGAAACTCAAACCCAGTTAAACCCACTAACGTGGCTTTAAAAAGCACTTGGGTTCTTTGACTCAGAGAAGGATTGGCACATGATTTAGTCGTTGCTTGATTGGCTGATGTGCGTTTAGAAGCGTAAATCAGCCACGGTGTCCGTGGAGGTGAAAAAGTCTCAGCACCGCTACGTGATTGGACCGAAGGGATCGGGTCTTACCGAGATACTCGCCTCTACTGGAGTTTCCGTGGAAATTCCACCCTCAGACAATGTCTCAGAGACTATAACACTCAGAGGTGATCCAGATAAACTGGGTCCTGCATTGACCCTGGTCTATGCCAAGGTAACTATTGCAAATACTAGTACTACACTGTGTATGGAAAAGAATGTAAACCTGTAGACATTGCGCAATAGAAATGTCACATCTGAACGAATCTAAGTAAAATTTTGCATGCTTAATCCTCAATAAATTTCTGAAGCACAGAAGGTAATAACGCAGCTGCTTATTGGCATAGATTAATCAAATTTTGTTGAAAAATATTATTTCTTAGCAGAGTTATTAATTGTTGAATATCAGTAACAGAATATCTCTGTTACCAATATGGCGTTGCATTAGTTAACTCTAACAAACAACACCTGATTCTGGCAAAATTCTACATCAACAATGCATCATTTATTGGCAATCAAAATGCCAAATGTCAGTTAAATCTCAGCACAAATGATAGTTACAGTGGCTCTTGTGATGTAACCCCAAAACGTGAAGTGTCCAGTATCAAACAAATACTACTACAAGAATGTCTCAGGAGACTGAGAGGTGAGTGACAGATGAACTGGGTCCTGCACTGACCGTGATTTATGGTCACTATACTTAGGGGTGTGCGGAATTCGTTAAAAAATTCGGTTTTTGGTTTTTTAAAAACTGAATCGAACCAAATTGAGCTGACGTTTAATTTTGAAAATCAAAAACCAGCAGTTTGGTTTTTAAGAAACTGAACTGCTGGTTTTTATACGGTTTTTAACAGTATTTATGTCAGTTAAAGTAGTTTTTTCTAGGCTTAGTTTTGAAACACTTCGACCGACAGTTAGTTGGACCATTACTTCAGTCAGCACATGAACTACTTTTCAAATTTTTGACATCATATGCAAAGTAAAAGATGGCTGCCGTGGAGGACGGTAGCAGTGCGAATTTGAAATCTGCAGTTTGTCAGTTTTGTGTACAATGCACTAAACGTCAGACGTTAAAAACTAAAAACCGAATCGAAAATCGTGATTTTTTAAAAACCGAAAACTGAATTGAAAACTGCATTATTTAAAACCGAACCGATCCGATAACTGAACCAAAGTCATACTTTGAAAACCGCACACGCTTAACTATACTGTGATAACTTTGACAATGAGGACGATTACTACTACACAGGGTTGATAAAAATCGTGTTTTTTTATTTAATTCAATTTTTTAATTTTTATTACATTCTGAGTTCTGACACCATTCTATGCTATGTGTGAGTTTGATAGCCATTATGGTTATTTTTATCTGTTAGTTTGTGGATGACAGAAATTTGCCATAATTAAGAGTTTTTTTATAATTATAGGTGTTACAAGTTTGTTTCCATAGCAGCCTATAATTTTCACGTACTGCATGCATTCTAATGTTTGTGAATAGCTACGGGACTTGCATATTGTCAACCTCTTTAGAGCATATAGTAAACGATGACGATGGCTGTAGCAGTACTAATATCTGTAAGCATATATTTAAACAAAATGCTGAAAAGTAACTTATACCAACTTTATAAGCAATTAACAAGAGTCAAGACTTGAGTCTTTGATGATGTTCACTTTGGAAAGTGCACCAGACTTAGCCAACTCAGCAGCTCTAAAATAACCGAACATTAGTGTAGTCAACATAATAAATTGACTTAGCAAGCGCTACAGTGCACCGAGATTACCAATAATAGATTACAAACTGAAAACAGCCATCACATTTGCAGAAAAGTGCATAGTTTTATAAATTATTTTCGATAATTTGAGTCGATTTAATTCGTGATTTTTATTGCTAATTTAAATCGCTTGATTTAAATCGCATCAACCCTGCTACTTCAACAATGTCAGAGACAATTATGCTTGGAGGTGGGTGGGGTTTGGACAAACTGGATCCATGCCAAATCGTGCTAGAGTTAGTTCGTGTTTTCTTGTGAATCTCTTTGTCTCTGTCTCGTCAGTCAGTCTGTCTGTGTTTGTCTGTCTTCTCTATTTATCGATATATTTGCTGATCATGATATTCAGTATGTGGTTGTAGGCAAACAGCATAGAGTCCAATGCAGTGGAGGCTCCATCGTGGCTACATCGGTTTATTATTGGCCGACAGGGTGCCAATGTTCGACGCATCACCGGGGACTTCCCACGGGTCAGCTACCACCTGCTTTGATCACTTCTCAGTGACATCAGTCCATCACACCCATGAACCACCTTAGTTAGGACCGTCATCGTCCATGGTTAGGGTTGATGTTAGGGGTTAGTGTTAGGGTCATGGTATGTTAGTGTTCGGTTGAAAAGGGTACAGGTTAAAGGTTAGGGTTAGGAAACATGCAAGGACAAACCGCATACCTCATCTCCCATTTCCCTTTCTTCTCCAACTACTTCTTGTTGCTTTTGTGTATGTTAATGTCAGTTGGCTGGGGTTATGCAGGGAGGGAGGTTACTGGAGTTCTTGGCTTTTGTTGCCATTTTCTGTGGCCGATCCAAGCCGTTCAAACGTTGTTAGATAGTTGGCTGAGGTCGGCTTAGTTGGTAATCTTGTTGGTTGTATCAACAAAGTTAATCCATGACGGTCTGGTCAGTACTTGTATGGATAACCATCTATGAATGGGTAAGCCATTTTGGTGTGTAACCCACCACCCAGATCAACCTAGCCGTGGATAGGCACAATGAGTGTCAGGGCTGTAAACATCTTATATCCATGCTATTGCAGTGTAAACTGGTGTCTGGCTGAGGGCTAGGGAGATTATTAGTGCTGTCTTATGGGTTTTTACGTGCGAAAGCAGCTACTGCTTTCGGCGCGTTTTAGCCATCGCAGTTCTGTCCGTCCATCTGTCTGTTTGTCTGTCTGTCACACGGGTGGATCAGTCAAAAGCGGTGCAAGCTAGGATTACCAAATTTTTACCGTCGGCTGCACGGAACTATTGTTATGCGATCCAGATAGAGAATTTGGTATTTGTATATTAACTTAGCATGAACACCCCAATTTTCAGCTAATATACTGAACTGGAACTGCTATAGGCTTTCGTGCGTCTCATGAGCATTAGCTCAAATTTCTTGTTTGATTTGGGAAGGACGTTACTTTTTGGCATTATTTCAGCTGTTGACTAGTTGTGTCAGAAACTAGTTACAGCTTAAGTGCTTCATTAATTAGCTTAGCTAAATGGCTGGTTATGAACTAGAAACCGGCCCTTGATCTCATTGCTTTGATCTGATTACTGTCATTGTTTGCAGGTGCACATAGAGTTTACTGAAGAGCAGGATCTGATTCGCTTGGAGGGACCTCCGGAGGATGTAGAACAAGCTACAAACATGCTTCAACAGCTTGTCAGTGACCTGGTCTGTAGTAGTAATAGTTGTAGTGGCAGTAGTAGCACCAGCAGCAATCGTATAAGTATTTGTAGTATTAGTATTAGTAGTAGTTATCGTTGTTGTAACATGACCTACACAGTTTACATTCATTTATATCTGAAAACAAAACTTAGAAGTCAGTATGAGCATCAGTTCGTATGGGCTTTCGATTACCATCGAGAGCAATGACCTTGGATGACCGTGAACATTGTAATAGGGGTTTTATGGATTTTTTGATGATTTTGGGCTGCAAGTCACATTTCAAGAGTGAATTGCATCGAATTCACTATAGAAAGACCAAGACAAGCTGTGTATGAAATTTTCAGCATTGAACGTAAATTTCAACGGTCTAAGTCTCGATCTTCTAGGTTTGAGGAATCCTGCATGCAAGGGCATCATTGAGTGGTACCACCGAAAAGTCGTTATTTGACCACTGTTGGCCAGTCTACCCTGAAAATGGTTGCAGATAGGCATGGATATGCTGCCTATCATAACAAGCCCTAGTGACGAGCTTTTTAGTCGTATCAACATCGATGACTTTGAAAGATTCTGAACTTCAAAAATAAGGGGTTTTATTGGTTTTTCAGCAATCTTCGGCTGTGCCGCACACTTCAAGAGTGAATTGCCGCGAAATGGCTGGAGATAGACTAAGGCAATTTGCGAACAGAAACTCCTGTAGGCTTTCGCGCGTCTCATGAGCATTAGCTCAAATTTCTTGTATAGTACTCTTATAGAATACTTTTACTACTAGATGCTAATAATTGTTGTGGTGTTTTAAGAAATGAAGTAAGTTTTTATAGTGCACAATGTTGACGGGAAACCTGCAGATTCTTGGTTGTATGTGTATGCTCTTCTACCACTGCTAGATCGGTAAATCCATTGAAAGGGGTGCATAGATCTTTATAGTAAACTTATCGCAGAGCTACATACCTGATCTCACTGTCACCTTATGCAGATAATTCAAAAATGTGCCCCACCTTTGGCCCAGGCTGGTACTCGGTTTACATGCCCCTGAGTGATGGAAGCCTGAGTTGGTCTTGCTGTTGGTTATATGTCAAGATGTTTTATCTGTCAGCAGTTGCTCAGTACGCTCATGCAAATAGTAACTGCTTAACAGCATATATGAGTGAGTTGGTCAGCACGGTCGCCGCACAGTCACTACGCTCTGGTTTACGCTCCACGAGCACCACAAGCTACATCTTGCCCTGACTACGAACGAAATTCGGTGAACGATCCTTTTTGCACGCCAGACCAGCAGCGTGGAACACTTCCACATGAACTGAGATCTACAGCAACTTTTAACGGTTTCAAGCGACAGCTGAATGCACCATTGTCCTTTATCTTTACTGTAAACAGTGCACTGTAAACGATTATGACGACGATGATGATGATAACTTGACCAGGAGTTGAACTCCTGCCCTTGTTGTCACAAGTCCAGTTACTCAACCGTTACACTACCAAGCCGCTATTTAAAGTAGTGCAGTAAGTTGTAGTAATAGTTCGGTTGTTGTAGTATATGTAGTTGTTGTCTGTTCTGTAGACGAGTTGTATGACATATGTGGAGCTAAACATTGATCCAAAGTTTCATCGACACATCGTCGGCCGCAGCGGCACCAACAGTCAGTCTCCGAGTTTCACTCGTTCATTGATTGCCAGATTTTCTTTACGTTATTTCGCTTATTTCTCAACTCTGAATGGCATATTTTAAATACCTTGATCCATAACTTGCATTGTGAGGCTGTTGTGTTTAACGCTGATGTCTTGTGCCAACACTATGAATTATGAGGTAATTTGACAAACCCATGAATTACTATCAACTGACCTCAAGGGAACTCTTGACTGTCACAAGAACTGACCGACTGACAGACCGACTTTGTTCATGTCAGTCAGTCAGTCAAAACATATTTATATCGTGCCGTGTGTTTGCGTTGTGTTGTTGTAGTAAACCGGTTGAAGTCGGATCACAACGTGGAGATACACATCCCAACAGACTCTGACAATAATGCAGCCGTGAGGATAGAAGGCACCAGGGAGGGTGTGGCAAGTGCCAAGGCAGAGCTAATGGAGCTTGTCGACAAGATGGTGTGTCTGTAGTAGTAGTACTAGTTGTTGTTGTTGTAGTAGCAGCAGCAGTGCAGCATCATCATTACACATTAACATGTCCATCCAATGACTGTATATCTATCTGTCTTCATCTGTCCTGTATGGCTTCTAGTTTGAAAACAAAAAGGCAGAAAAGAAACTATAATCAGTGCAAAAATTTTCCGGAGCAGGAGCAAGTTATATGTAGGGCCCACAGATTTCTGCAGCAAATTTTGTCAAATTCTGCGGACCATTTTGCAAAATTCCACGGCTCATCATGGCAAAATTGTTCAAATTCTGTGGCTTACCGGGTTCGGGGCTGTATGTTTGTGAGTAAACTGAGCTCTATCCTGTCAAAAAACTTTAGTTATTGAAAGCTGACGTTTTAAAGAAAATAGTAGGGCTGGGCTCTCACAGTTTTAAGCAGTTTAGTTTGAACTTTGATTCTTTCAGTGTGTCTGTTTAGACTAATTAGGCCTATAATTAGTCTGTTTAAGCTAGTTACATTGTGAAGCTGACAATTGTACAGTACTGATCATCGGTCATTTCTCAAGTTTTTGCAAAATTCCGTAAAATTCCGCGGAAATATCAAAATTATGTGGAAAAGAGCAAATTCCACGGCTCGGCTCGAAATTCCGCAACTTGCCGATAACTGTGGTCCCTACTTATATGTCATTTTTCAGCTCAAAAGGTCAGAGGTCGGAGTTGTGTACAAGGGGCGGGCAAAAAGTTTTGAGCCTCGATATATTGGACCAAAATTGTTGTTATTGTTTATACATTAGTAAAAAACACCTTTCTTGTGTACTCGTGAGGGTGTGTTGGAAATGTGACATCACTGTAATTTATGCTGTCATAGAACTTCAAGCTTAAACAATTTGAAATGCTAGCACAAAGAGCGGAAAATCAGGCTCACTGTTGCGTAACAATTTTCAGTCTGTCGTTAAATTTACAAAAGCGGAGCCTCGTAGCATCTGATTTTGTGAAAGCCCTAACAAATATGTTTGTGAATTTTTTATTTGCATACCAGAATATGCGAGAGCCTAAATTTGTGTTGGTCGCCAATGAGAGCATTTGAGTCCATAAAGACTTCATGCAAATATGACATGCTGTCAAAAAGATTTGAGCCTCATTGTATTAGACTATAACTTTTTATTGTCTATTTATCGATAAAAGTTACCTTCCTTGTCTATTCATGTGAGCAGGTTGTGCAAGTGACGTCATTGTAATTTATGACGTCATACAGCACTAAGCCGAAATGATTTGGTGTGCTAACGCAAGCAGCATTTGAATCAGGCTGGTTGTTGCGTGAAACTTTTTTCAGTCTGTAGCTGGATTTACCAAACTGAAAGCCTCAACAAATGTGTTTGTGAACTTCTCATTTGCATTTGTGAACATATGATAGCCTGTGGTAGTCGCAAAATAGTGCATTTCAGCCAGTTACGATGTTGTGTCAATATCTGATGTTGTCAGAAAAAATTTATTAAAAATTTAACAGTTAATTATATCAGTTGTGTTGATGAAAGACTAATCAAGATATTCAACTTGTTTCATGGGGCCTCTGATGTGCAAAGGGCTGGGAACAAGCTTTGTGCACTTTCCCCAAATTTGGCACTGCAGTCCAGTGCGTCTACTGTTACACAGCCGGCTGTTCATGAGTATATTTTCGTACGCCAAGACCACTCTGCAGAAAAGTAATGACCAGACCCCCAGTGACTATTTCCTTTTTTGAAATTTAAAATCTGATCATTGTGGTGACCGCTATGCACGATGATGAATGACTTGAGACGTTTTTGTTGATGCTTCAAATCATTTCCATTTAATGCTTTGTGACCTCATAAGTTACAATGACGTCATATCCGCAACAGACTCATAGGAGTCAGGCACTTTTTACTGATATATACATTGTGAAAAAATGTAGTCTAATATGTTCGGGCTCAAAACTTTTTGCTGACTCCTTGTAATGCAGTGTGTAGCTAGGTGTATGATTGGGTCGCTCGTTATTTATTGAAGTTGTTGTTGCTTATGATGCTGTGAAAGTGGTGTTAACTAGATATTTGTTTATATGGGAAAGCAGGATGTTCTGCAGTGTAGCAATAGAGCAGCACCTGCAGCATCTAATCATAGGGATACTGTAATATTAATTAGGTAAAGGTCTTTGGGTAAAGGTCGTGTATAGCTCTTTATAGGAAGTCCCTCACAACAGAGCCACAAAGCGTCACCTGGCAGATGGGATCACACAGTGTTACCTGCCACTTGACACAGGTGAACGTGCCTGGCTCTAACTCCAGCCGGACAGGCTGATGCTCGATTTATCTGTCACCTGATTGTGTCCCGACTGGAAAATTGAACCCATATGAAAATGACCCGACCTGGATTGATCGTAAAGGGGATGTCAGATGAATGACAAAGTCGGCCGACTTTTGTGGGCGTGGTTTAGTTGCCCGAAAAAATTGGCCGACAAAATCGGTGAACCATGACACACGGCCGATATTTTCATCTGCTGCTTCGTACAATATCGGCTAGCACAACAGCCGAATGCAGATCGCAAAATAATACTTGCATGACTTTTTTTTCTGCATCTAATGAACGAAAATAGATAACAAACACAATAAATAACTAAAATAAATATTCGTCTTCTGTTGTAAACAATCACCATGGCAACATAAACAAAATTTGTTGTCCGATATACAAAAAGTCGGCCGACGAAATCGTCAAAGATAGAACATGCTCTATTTTGGCCGACAAAATCAGGCGATTTTGTCGGCCGACAAAATCGGGCGATTTTTGCATGACACATGACAGATTTTTATCGGGTGATTTTGTCGATTTTGTTGTTCGTCTGACATCCCCTTAAGTCTGACACCTTACAGTTAGTCCACCAAGCCGCATAGTTGTACTTGTTATAGTAGTAGTGTGGCCAGTAGCAGTGGGACGAGTAGGAGGAGAAGTAGTAACAAAAGTCGTGCAAAAGGATTGAAAGTTGCTTTTGTTTCTGTTGTTTTTGGTTGCCGTTGTTGCTGCCAATGCTTTAGTGCTAGTGTTATTGGCAGCAGCAACAGTAGTAATTGGTTGTTTTGTTTTGCAGGAGAACGAGATGTCTCGGAATCTTGTGCTAGAGCAGCGTCTGCATCGCCTGATCATCGGCTCACAGGGATCCCGTATCCGCGAAATTCGCGAACAGTTCCCAGCAGTGAGCATTTACATCCCCGATTACTCACGGAAATCTGACATCATCACTCTGCGTGGACAGCGAAATGATGTTGACAAATGCTACGCTTATCTCCAGAAACTCTGCCATGACTTGGTAGGACTTGGTTGCATTTTGACGCTGACCTTGCCCCAGAAGTAGCCTAAATAGCCTTAAGTTGACCTCAAAATGTGACATTGCAAAAGTCGATGACTCATCAAATAAGTGTTCCTGACCATGTCTCATTTCAATCTTTTTTGCTAACTTTGATGCATAAGTTTTTGGTGTCCTTGTCCATTTTTGTGACCTTGACCCAGGTTAAAATACGTGCTGCCAATCATATCCCGTCTCAACATTTTTTGGTGGCAAAAAAGCATAGAGCCCCTTAACCTGAGTTAGGAGAGGAATAGCCAAGATGCATGATATTTTGTCAGTGTCACATCCTCTAGTCAGAACCTGTTTTATGGGATTCCTTCTGTCATATTAAAACAAATTCTTGATTTTTAAGAGATGTTAACTTTCGGACCACATGAAGCTCTGAATGTCAAAAAAGCTGAAATGTGCTTTTTAACATTAAAGCCCAAATTTTGGGCTTTTTGGGTTTTATATTATTATCTGTTGTGCAGTTGTAATAAAAATTATATTTTACTCTAGTATTTTAATCATGATTTTTTTGTGTTTTGATATCATGTTATTTGCTTAACAAAAACAGTGTGATGGTAGATGGGAGAATGATACGAAGAATGTTCTTTCTGAGTATTAATTTTGTTCTCCATTTTTGTACGCTAAAACATAAAAGAAACGTTTAGCAAAAGGTTTTTCCAAGCCAAGTATATGTACATTATGCAGTAGGACTGTTTGTTTTGTCACACCCTGAACGTGATGTACGTGTTAGAGAGTATTTGAATACTATGTATATCAATTGAGTGCCAGCGTGCTTGGTTGATAAATGCCGGGCACATCTATCTGTGTCGGGTGGCAGTGTGATCCCATGCAGCTTTGTGGCATGTATTATTGTTCCTGTATAGATGACAGCAAACGTGACAGCCGAAGTGAGAGTTTATCGCAAATACTACCGCGATGTGATGGCCATTGTACGCAAGGTCAGCTGCAGTAATTTGTGGATACATCATTATGCAATGTCATATTGTTCACCCTCTTATCACGTCGCACTTGCTTAGTACTGCTTTAAAACTTGCCAGATAAACAGTACTAGCCAAAGTCATGTGGCATTAGGAGACATTACTTGAAACCCAATGTTGGTTTGGCTAAAGTTTGCTGTGAAATTTTTGACCCCCCAAAATTTTTATATAGTTCCCCTTACCTTACCTTGGGTGGGCTCATTATTATGCCTACTGACCACTGAGGTCGTATCAGTTTGGCCCCCAAATGTAATTGAAGGTCTCATTGGCTTCTTAGTGGTTTTTGTGAACCAAATAAGGGATATTGGGACCAGTGGGCTACTGTGTATTGCAGCGTTACTAGAATTGAGGGGATGACATGAGTGTCTTTATCAAATGTTAGCCAATGACTTGGACATGATGCATGACTGCACCAGATGGAGCACAGTAGGCCAAAATCTGTCTCAGCAGCATTCATTTGTGCCGCCTTAAATCGTAGTATTGTATAAGATAAAAAGCATTTATTATGATCAGTACAACCGCTGCCAGATTAATGTAATGTATTTTGCCATCACCAGATCATTACACTGCATCTGTTAACTACAACAGATCAGAAATTAGAATTTTGCCACTCAAACTAACCTTGTAGTAGTAGTAGTAGTAGTCATCACTATAGTGTTCTGTGTTCTACAAGGTGAGAGAGGAGACTGAGACACAGACAGACGTTCCACTGAAGGTTCTGATGATATATGAAAACTTTATTTTGCTCACATGTAAAAGCATGATATCTGTTTCACCAAAGGCTCTGATGTTACTGTCTTCACTGTAGTAGTAGTAATTTTTTTGTAATAGTAATAGTAGTAGTAGTAGTAGTATTCCATGTCCTGCTAGGTAAGAGAAGAGACGGAGACACGGATAGACGTTCCCCCGGAAGGTAGTGACATTACTGTGATCACCATCTCCGGACTGAAGGACAATGTGGACAGGGCCCGGGAGATGCTGGAGAGCACGCAGAAATCACTGGTTAGTTATGCTTGTTGTAGTCATAGGTAAACTGAAGTGAACCGTGAACTACAGATGCGCGGATACCGAATATCTGTTTTTGTTTTCGGTTTTTAAATAAACGATCTGTCCAGAATTTTCAACTCATTTATTTGGTTTTCCAACGCATTTTCATTAAAACCTTGGTCTCTGAGCAAAACCACGCAGTCAGAATTGCAGTCAACGAGTGAAGTGCAAACGTATGTGTCCAAGGTGCAAAGCCAATATATTAAACTTCATGCAAAATTAGTAACCATGTGCAAATCATTTCCAGTTTGACTAGTTGACTCTTATTATGCGCAATGCCATTCATGGCAGAAACTGCAAAAGCAAAACAGATCCACACCATAGAAGTTTTTAAACACAATCGAATCAAGGACCATTGCTAATCTACATGTAAAACCAAGGTTATTTTTAAAGCTGAGCCATAGTTAAACTGAATTTTTAAAAATCATTGTGCATGCCTTTACTGTGAACTGAGCTTAGTTTAGCTCAACTGAGCTTAAGTTATCTTAACTGAACTCAGCACAGTAAGAAGTGAACATAACTCGGTTAAACAGTGATTACTGACTTGAGGACATTGTGGACAGGGTTTGAGAGATGCTGGAAAGTACACAGAAAGCACTGGTTATTTGTGGTATTTGTAATAGTAGTATTATCAGTAGTAATAGTCGTAGTCATGGAACTGAACTGAACTTAATTTGTCGGTTTATTTCAGGGTAAAGTTGTGGAGGAGACAATTGACATTCCGCACTCAATGCATGCATCGCTGCAGAGTGGAAAGGGGGCTTTAATACGCGCCATAAGGGACGAGTGTGGAGGAGTTCTTATTAGATTTCCTTCAGCCACATCGAGCAGTGATAAAGTCCTATTGAGGGGTCCAGAGGATGACGTTGAGAAGGCCAAGAAACTACTACTGGACCTTGCCAATGACACGGTACTACTACATATTACTAATATATACTACTAAGACAATTACTACTCATACTACTACTATTACTACTAGGGTTAGAACTATATCAAAAAGCTACCTAATACGGCTTGGTGGCATCGTGGTTCGGATGGTGGAATCAAAATGTTGTGAACTTGACTTTTGGTTGGGTCACTATCAAGTAGTCACTATTTGGATGGGTGACAGTCTGTGGACAGGTGAACCATCTTGGTATATAACCAACCAAAGGTCAACTCAGCCTTCCATCCCTCTGAAGTAGGTAAATCGAGTATTGGCCTGCTTAGCTGGGGTTTGTGGTGGGGGTGCATTTGTCTCTGTTGCTTGGTAGGTAGCACTTTGTGATGACATGACACTTCATAGCTCTGAGATGGTTTCCATGCAGAGCTGTAGGCACAGCCCTATTTTTAATGGCAGCGTGGCATAGCGGTAATGCTTTGAGTCAAATCAACGAAGTTACTCTACGGCAGGCCCAGTTAGTACTTGGATACTTGGATCAGTGACTGCCTATAGGCAGGTACTCCATCTCGGTACGGAGCCAGCCAACTAGGTCGACTGAGCCTTCTGGTAAAATGAGTATTGGTGGTGGTATGGCCATTGCTAGGGAAGAAACAGCGCATTCTGCATAACAGTAGGCCCTGTGGCCAGGACTGCTCACCCAGTCGGTTAAAGGTGCTGGCTGTTAATTAGAGCTGGTCATCCGGCCGACTTGGGTTGTATGCTAGCTTAATTGGGTCTAACCCTCGCTGGCTCAAAGCGCCAAAAGGAGATGAGCGTCCTCGCAACGGACCTAGCTGTCTATGCGAATCTTCTTCTTCTCTATTTTTAACCCTATGGAATGCATGGCTTCTTATGGTATGAATGTATATTGGTATTACAGAAGGAATCTCGAATGATGGCCGAGGTTCGGGTTAACCCATCGTTTCATCGGTTCCTGATCGGGCGCAATGGAGTGAATCTGCGGGATATCTCGGAACGGACCGGGGCGAGGATCGTGTTCCCGAGCCAGTCGGATCATGACAACGACTGCATCCTGATCATTGGGCAACAGGATTCCATCGGAAAGGCAAAGGCTGAGCTGGAACTAAGGATTAAGGATCTGGTTAGTAGTAGTTCTTCTGGTTGTAGTTGTTTTGTCAGTCATAGTAGTGGTATGCATCTCAGGCGGATCATAACAATGACAAATGCAAGCAAAATTTTAATTTTTGCAGTTTAATACCATAATGTCAAGTCTTACCCAAGCCATGGGGTGGCGCCTATCACCGTTTATTGAGCCGCACAACCAGTGCATTTTGCTGTGTGCCAGCTTTCACTGTTACTCGTTGGGCTTACCGATGGAGGGGTGGCCAGACTGAGCTTACCTGAGATTCTTTGTTATAGCGATGATAAATGTGGTGTTGTTGATTGAATCAGGAGAACACTACCGAGTTAGAGATGTCGGTGGACGCACGACATCACCGACACTTTGTGACGCGGAAGGCTGACATCTTGCGACAGATTACCGACGAGTGTGGTGGGGTGTTGATCACCTTTCCAAAGATGGGATCAAAGAGCGACAAAGTTGTACTGAAGGGAGCTAAGCAGTGTGTGGATGCAGCCAGACAGAGAATACTGGACATTGTGACTGAACTGGTGAGCACTGCTATGCTGATACTGCAGAAAGTTTCAAGGAATTACTACTGGACTTTGCCATCGATATTGTACTACTACACGTAACGCAGCCTGTCAGAATCAGAATATCCTGAGTTTGATTTTCGGCTAAGTCGTTATGGTTCTACTGCTTCTATTACAAACGCTACTACCATTGTTGAATGACAAACGTTGTACTGAAGGAGGTTAAGCAACGTGTGGCGGCTGCCAGACAGAGAATACTGGATGTAGTGGCTGAGCTGGTTTGCATACTACTACACTGATACTACTATCACCATTACTACTACTACTACATATACTACTACGACTGTGTGCGCAGGACAGTCATGTGAGTGTGGAGTGTGTTATTCCAAGCCGTCATCACCGCATGGTCATTGGTAATAAGTGGACAAAAATCAACGAAATTTCACAACGATACAATGTCTCCATCAAGTTTCCCGATAGAGCCACACCAGCTGCTACTCCTGAAGGTACATTACTACTACAGCTACTCCGACTACTACTACGACAGCAACTGCTACTACAACTCACACTATCTTCACACTGTCTTGAAATCATAACCAGCTCCTAGTTCTAAAATTTAAGACCTAGGACTTGGTCTTAATGCTAAGACCAAATACTTTATCTTTCAGCCAAGGCCACTGACTTAATCTTTGAACCAATGTGAAGGACTTTCTAAGATTAACGACTTTGTCCACAAGCAAACTCCAAGGACCTGGTGTACAAGGACTTGGTTCTCGAGCTAAGTGCCTGTGATGAGTGAGTTGCTATGAGCTTTAATATGAATAATTACTTTTTCGTCACTACCTCTGAGGCACATTACTTAATGCAGTTATATCTAATATTAGAGTAGTTCTGTACCATAGCCGTAATTCTTTTAACCAGTTATGGCACTGAATTTTGTGTTAGTGTGCCGTTAAGAAATGTCCTATTCACTTCCTCCTCAAGCTAAGACAAAGGACTTCTTATAGCAGCTGCGTTCATTCTCAAACGAAGGTAGCGGTGCAAGTGAGCAGGTTGGTTGCAGGTGCTGAAGCAGAGGATGAGGTGATTAACGGTGACGTGGCACCAGCTGACGCGGATCAACAACGTGTCCGCAGACAGGATGTTATAATGGTCAGCGGAAAGCAACAGGACTGCGAGGCTGCATGCAACGCTCTCAGGGTTAGTCAGCAGATTAATCGATTGACTCATTGACTGACTTAGGTCCGGTTTTTCCGTCGCCAATTAAATCAAATTTGATCTCCGATTTACTGATCGCTGATCAACTTGATGTTCAGAATTGATCGTTGATCAACTGTGTTTCGTTTTTCCATAAATTTTTGATCTCCAGTTACGTGATCCACGATTTGCTGATTCACCGTCAAATGAGCCTACTTTATGCCAATCTGACTGGCTGACGATGACCTCGATTTGCAGTGTTGTGCTAAATTACCCAGCAAGCGCTGCAAGTGGACGCCCTAGCCAGTAAACGTTGCTATCAACGATATCGTCCATATCATCGGCTGTCAAAAATACGTTTTATCGTAAATCAATACAGGAGCCTTTGTCCATTTTATTTCTTCACAAAACATTATAGACAGTCTAAATTGATTGGTATTGATTGATCGCCATGCCTGGAACTTCATTTTAATGCACGAATTGCCGTTCTGACCAGTGAAGTGAAGCGATGTTTCTGGTGCAAATAAGCAACGAACTGTAAATCATCATGTTTAATCGTCAATTATCTGAATTTATCGGCCAATATTTGGCCATCTACTTGATGGGAGATTTGATGGACGATTAGTTGCTAATTGGGGATGGAAAAATGGTTATTGAAATGATTCCCGATCAAATCCTTAAGTTAACCGGAGATTAATTTGATTGGCCATCAAATGTGCATGGAAAAACGGGACCTTAGAGATTAACTTATTCCTTTATTCATTTATTCGAATATCTTCCTGCATTCTTCATAATATGAACTTGACTATTACCTACTTATACTGTGGTTACACTGATGACATAATTAATAATTATGTCATCAGTGGGATATCTCTGCGGGTGCACTCAAACATGACCAAAAAAATGTCAGTGTAGGCTGTATATATGACCCATTATTGGCGAGCATGGAATGAGTGTTGGTTCTTCCCAGGGTTGATAAAAATCATGACTTTTAACATAAAAATTTAAAGTATCGATTTTTAAAATTTAAATCACACTTTTTAAATTGAAGTCGATTTTTTGGATTTTAAAAAATTTTTTAAAAGATTTTTTACACCATTCTATGCTATCTGTGATAATCATTGTGTTACCTTTATCTGTTAGTTTGTGGATGACAGTAATTAGATTGATTAGAGTTTCTTTTTTAAAAAAAATTACATGTGCTATTTTTTTAGCAGCCTGGCAACGAACTATTTACAATTTTAACCTGGTGATGCATTCTAATGTTTGTGAATATTTATGGGGCTGCAATTTGTCAGACATTTTTTAGTTACAGTAATATTGTAATAACCTACTATTTCTGTTCAGGTGTTGGTTCCAGGTGCTAATGTGCATTAATTTACACCTATTCATAATTGATCAGAACGTTGAGACATATCTTGTAGATATATTATTAGATGTGATCTGAATGACCTACTTTTGTCGCCTAACTCAGTCTGACCTATTTAGGCTCTGGTTCCGATAACGGAAGAGGTGCCAGTGGCTGTTGAGCTACATCGGTTCATAATCGGGTCAAAAGGTCGGGACATCCGCCAGCTGATGGACGACTGCGAAGTCTCGATACAGATTCCACCGGCCGACGAGAACATTGCTGCCTTGAAGGTCACTGGAACTCCAGACAACGTGGCGAGGGCCAGGCGGGCAATACTACAGAAGGTACAACTACTGGAGGACGAGAAAGAACAAAGGGTATGTTATTGTATTAGTTGTACAAGCAGTAGCAATAGTTTGAGCGGCAGCAGAATCAGAAAGAATAGCAGCATTAATAGAATACTAATTACTTTAATTTTTTTGTAGTGTGAAGGAATAGAAATATCAGTAGTTGTAGTTGCAGTAACTTAGGACAATGTGGCAAGTGTCAGGCTGTGCACTACTACAGAAATTACGGTAATTGGAAGAAGTGAAAGAACTATACGCTGTAGTAGCTGTATTTGTAGTGGTGCAAAAAAATCTTATGCCTCTGCCACTGTTCTGCACTGCATTCTAGTTAGCACCCCCAAAGAACGGCATTTTTGCGATTTTCTTTCTCTCCGTTCATACGCTATGATGACCAGTGCTCAAAATTTTACGAACTGGTATGGATGACATTTTGCAGCTAAAAGCATTGTTCGTGAAAGAAGTGATTAGTTTGAGCCAAAATCCAGATTCCTTTGTGGATTCTGACCAACTGATGGTTGTTCAAATTTTTGGCTGTACACAGTTTCAAGTTGGAAATATCCATGGACCACAAATTACACCCAAAGATTATCGAACATCATGAAGCCATAGGAGTATTAGTAGTTGTTGTATCAGTAGTATTTTTTTGGCTATAGGCTTTGCGCAGTTTCAAGTTGGAAGTTTCGGTTGATCCAAAATTCCACCCGAAGATCATCGGGCGTCGCGGGACCGTGGTGACCAAGATCCGCTCAGATCACGAGGTCCAAATCACCATGCCAGACAAGGACTCAGATCAGCCGGATGTGGTGGTCATTACAGGATTGGAGCGGAATACTTTGGCAGCACGAGATGATATTCTGCGAATTGTGCATGATTTTGTAAGTTATTTTATCCTTTCTAGTAGTTAGTGGTGGTAGTAGTGGTAATTTTTAGTAGTGGTTGTAATAGTAGTTCAGCTGCAGGTTCCAACCACCTGTGTTGCATATGGAAATTACGCTTTTAACATGGCTTACTCTGGCGTCTGGAACAAATTACCAGTCAGTATATTCACTGCAAACAGTCTGCCAGTTTTTGATTGACAACTGAAGACTTATCTGTTTACTGTTTACCTACGTATCAAATGACTGTGATGACTGTTTCTTATCTTAGGTTTTATGGAACTGTACAAATCTGCGTTTGACTTTAACTATAATAGATGTAGAAGTAATAGGAGCAGGAGGGAAGATAACTCTAATGTTATTGTGAATGGCTGGCTGATTGCTGTTGTCTGGTAAGTGAAGGACAGATAGGCCTAGACTATGATTTTGAATGGTCCGCAACATATGTGAAGGAATTGGCAATGAACATTTGTAAAGGAAGCAGAAAATAGATGTTTTGAATGAAGAGACAAATGGACTGATCAAAGCCATAGACTTGCTACTTTAAGATCACAACGTCAGAAGTACAAGTTACAAGTAGTAGTAATAGTAGTAGAACTCTTGGCTGTAACCTTTTTGTCTTATTGTCAGTTCCAGCTTACTTGTTTTGACTAATGTTAGCATAATTTTAAGTCTTTCATATTGGCCTCGAGTTGTTGGATTCTGCCGTCGAGTTGACGGATGAGCTGTCAGCGCTTGTGAGTTCTCGTGTGAGTAGAGTCTGATGGCGGCAGCACATCTTCGTCCACATATGATACAGTTGCGAGACAGAGAAGTTGTCGTAACACCAGCCTTCCTCTTTTTCTCTCTTTAGCTAAAGGTCTGAGATGCGTTGATGTTTGAAATGGGATACACCTGACTTGCAGGAGCTTTGCCACAACGATCAATCTTGTGCAGTTCTTTCCAAGGTTGCTGAGTCAATGTTGTGTAGCTGTAGGTTCTCGGCCTAGGTCCCAGGTCTTTGGCCTTGCTTTTTCTGTAAGTCCTTCACGCTGAACGCAGTTCTTGAGAACACAACTTGTTTGTCGTTGTTGCAGGAAGACTTGTACAGCGAATCCGTGGAAATAGACCACCGAGTCCACTCGCGTATAATCGGAGGTCGAGGGCGCGGGGTCCGTCGCATCACCGAGGACTTCAACGTGGACCTTCGCTTCCCTGGAAAAGATTCGAGCAACCCGGACCTGGTAACAATCACGGGTGATGAAGATGCTGTGCTGGAGTGTAAGGAACACCTGCTGGAACTGGAGGACGAATTTGTATGTATTTTTAGTCGTTAAGTGTTGGTAATGATAAGAAATAATTTACAGGGTGACCACTTGTCAGGAAAACAGGGAAATGTCAGGAAAAAAATCTTGTCAGGGAAAATTGCCAAAAACTTTCCAAAAAACTGCATCACAAACTTTTTTAGTATCATTCACTCAGTACTCTATGCCAATTATGTTATGCTGTTTATTGCTGAATTTTGCTTACTGCTACTTGTGTTTTAATTTCTACTAAAAATACTAGAAATACGTTCTGCAAAATGAGGTATCTGTCTCATTGCCACACTGTATAGCCTAGCATATGCTAATGCATTTAAGTGCGGGCCACGTGACTTTGCTACTAGGGGATGTTCAACCCCCTAAATTTTTTCCCCCGGTTGGACTTAGTGCCAGGCGGACTCACGTTGGGCTCTGCCCCAAATTTCTAGTATTACTTTGTGATGTAACAGTCCTAAAATTATTGAATAAAATGTCATTTATTGCAAAAACTTAACTTTCATTTCTGTACCTTTAGCAGCTGTTGTAATTGTATTGGTCAGAATTCTGGTAGTAGATGTAGTGGTGATGGTAGCGGCAGTAGTGCCAGTGATGTTAGGATCAGGCTTAGGGCTAGCACTAGTAGTAGTTGTTCTTGTTGTAGCTATATCTGTCAGACTGTCTTGGCAGCAGTCGTAGTAGCCATAGTAGTAGACGTCATCTTGACTCCAGCTGGCATTTCTGCTCCAAAAGCTGTGATGGTATCTTATGGGCATTGAGCAACTACAATAACAAGTGTAGCAGCAGAAGTTGTTGTAGTGGTGGTAGTAGCATAGCAGCTGTTGCTGTAGCTTCGGGATGTGATCGATAAAGAGCATTATCAGGATTCTGACGTTGTTCCTGGTTCTGCAATTACTACATCATATCAGCAACTACAACAAACTTCGAGTGATGGATACATGGTGAAAGGAGCACCCTGGAGTGCTGCAGCTCCTGATACCAACAGCAGGGATGACTTTCCCGACCTCGCCCAGGTAACTATTACACTCTGCTAGTACTACTACAATGTTTCTGCCTCTGCTTCTGTTATGCAGTGCTGTGGGCAGTGAAAATGTTAACACACGAGTCAATTTCAGAGCTGTAAATGCTTCAAAAAGCATTTCCGGTTTGTGAGAGCATATCAGGAGAGGAATGGGATGGGAGTTTACATTTGAGGAACAGGGGAAAAAGCGGGCAAAGGATGGATGCCAAAATTGTAACTAGAAACTTATTTGGTTAGTGCAGATCATGATCAGTGTCGTTATTTTAATTTGTGTTTTAGTTGTGCATATATCACAGGCTGTGCGGCAGCGCAGCACTGTTGTAAGGGTCTTTTCAATGGGAGAACCCACAATTTGACCCCCCGTATATTCCAAACCCCTTAATTTTTCTGAACCAAAATTTGCACCGATGATTACGTTCGGCATATCTCCTGATGTACAAAATTTGGTGAAAATCCATTCACGGGGGCTTCCCCATGAATAGGTGAAATATAACGCTTGTGTGACTTTTCCCTTCCCTTCCCTTTTTTCTTGCCGTCCTCTACAGGAAAAACGACTGAAATGATTTTAACGCACAATGGCTCATATGACGCGGTTTCGTGCAAGGAAGTGCCTTTTGGGGGTTACAAAATTCTAATTCAACATTTTAACCAATTTTTTTACAAAAATATGAAAAATTACCATGGTACCTATGGGGAAAATTAGACAATGCTTTAAACCATCATAACTCCGGCTATGTGTAAGATAGTGTCGTAATTTTTGGTTCTAGGGTATGGTTTTCGGGGTCAACCAATTTAACGGTGTCATTCATATTTACCCCTGATTGACCCCCGTTGCCATGGCAACGAAATTTGGGACAAAATGGGCCATAACTCGGCCCCCTTAAAAGATAAATGTGTGCTGTTTGCACCTACCTCCTATTTTCGGACCTGGCTATCCGATGGTGTCATTTAAATTTCTCCCCTGGCGACCCCTGTTGCCATGGCAACGTAATTTGGGACAAAATTGACTATAACTCAGTCTGTGTAAGAGATATCTGCAAGATATTTGCGTCAATAGGGGGTTTTCGGGGATGGGCCATCGAATGCTGCCAAGCGAATTTTTTTCTGAGTGACCGTCGTTACCATGGCAACGAAATTTGGGACATAATGGGTTAGATCTCGGCTTACGTAAGAGGTATATCGAAGATCTTTGCATCAGATGGGGAGTTTTCGAGGTCGGTTTATTTTGATATGGGCAGTGTAGTGAGCGTAAGTGCGAAATTATTTGAAAGTGCAAATATGCACCCCGGCAAAAATCATACGCTAAATATACAAAAAATTGTTATTATCTACCAACAAAAAACATTTCTACATTTTCTAACATTGTTATAATTAACTAATCAGACGTTAGATTAGTATGGCATTCTAAAAGTTAATGACAGAATCTGTTAATTCGACAGCTGCTTAAAGCGAGATAGGACACCCATTCGCTTTGAACGTAAATTGATAGTAAACCCATAGAACTAAGCGAAGTAGCCCGTATTCCAAGATAAAACCAATTTTAAATTTACTATGTGCACAATAAAATAAATAAAATACTGGCGAAAAGTAGAGTTTGGAGACAAAACAGACGGATTTTGAGTCGTTAAATTTAGCGGAAGTTGATAGTATTCATGACGACGCCAGCAGACAACGTGGGCGCTAGTGTTGGGTCAATTTTAATTATTATTGTGGTTTGTCAAAAATGTGACTTCCGTCACAGTAGTAGTAGTAGTAGTAGTAGTAGTAGTAGAGACAGGGGTAGGATAGTGGTAGTGTAGGCATTGGGTTATGGTACCAATAGGAGTAAGGTAAGTTATGGTCGGGGTAGAGTATGGTAATAGTAAAGTAGAGGTTACTTATAGTCAAAGTAGAAATAGGAGTAGCAGTAGTTGTGGTAGTAGCCTAGTTGTAGTGGTTATTCTACTGCCAAATTTTATTCAGCTCCAGACTACTTCCAACGGCAATAAAACTGCAAATATTTATGTAAAAAACTGTTCAGTTTATATAGGCTACAGATTAATGGTGACATCGTGATTGTAGATATAAAACGGCAAAAATCACAATTTAATAATTCAAACTTTACCATTACACAGTCAGCAAAGTTCTTCTGACATTCTGTAATGTCACCCTTACACTGTAGCCTATATAAACTGAACAGTTTTTTTTACATAAATTAGAATATAATTAGCATTGTTACAATAACAACTACTACTGTTGTTTTGGCAGGGCATATTTTAAGAATTTTTCTTGACATGCGCCCCTGATTCGTTCGCGACACATGGTGCTATACAAATGTGTTTTGATCGATTGATTGACTTTACAAAAAAGAAAAAAGTTAACAAAACAGGAAGTTTCCCAAGCGGGGTCCAGGTCTTGTGCAAAGCATAGTAGGCAGTCTGCAAAGGTCCTGAGAAGCTGGTAGCATTACTATAAATGTATGGCAATTTTTGAGCTATTTTCTGCAATAAGTGTGAATTTTTCTAACCAATTAATTGCTTAGGAAGTTCTTCATATTTTATTTTTAACCTATTTTAACAAATCTTGCAATTATTTGGATTCCACATTTGTAACATTCAAGTCATTTTGAGGTCCATGCTTTTTTGTTTGGGCTGAGCTGCATGTTTTGGTAGGATTCCACCTGTATAATATGCCAGTGCTGTGATGTGCTGATGTAGGCTCATGTTCCCAGTGCGGCTGCCGTCAAATGGGGACCTCGTCGCTAGCTGCTGACTCATACCCACGCTAGCTCGATCATACTCTCTCGAGCATGACATGATAATTCGGGGGATTTTCCAGTGAAAAAAAATCAGCAACTCAGTCATGCAATTTCATAACTAGTTAAGTTCTTCGCACCCAGCACCATGCTAAAACACATTTTCTGGCTTTTTCTTGGCATTTTTACGAATGAAAAAAGCTAGAAGTAAGAAATCATCACAATTTATCGGAAGGTGAATCAGCTTTAAAAATTCCGTTGCACCTTTTGCTTTTTTGTACTAAGAGCCGAGCTGAAATGTTGCTTTGTAGTTGTTCATATTGCTTTTGCTAGGTTTTTTGCAGGCATTTTTACAAACGGAAAAAGCCAAAACTGTCCACAATAGCCTAGTATCAAGGCTTGGTTTGGTTCCAGTATGATATGAATATTAATATGTTAATTTATAATACTATGCAGATTTGGCACTGCACTTTTGAGCTGTTTACTGTAGATATTCCTGCTGCTTCAATCTTTTGCCTGTGTACCTAATACCTATTCATTATTATTTTTGTGTACTAATTAGCATATAATTAACATATTATTATGTGCTATTATTCAAATTATTTTAGTATATCTAGTGGTCTAACTAATCACTGTGCTGAGTCTGATGGTAATGAATTTGGCCAAGCAGAGTTTCAGTCCATTCTAACACAAGTTGGTCTATAATAATGGCCAGACTCCTCCCATCTTCCCGTACTTCTAGCAGTGGGGTCTGGGGGCTTTTGTGGGGTCTAAGCAAAGCTCCTTCCAAAGTACAGCAATCTCTCTACTCCCTAATACGGCAGTTTACTCCTAGTTCATAGTAAAAAATAACTACCATTTTTCAATTCTTTTACATTAACGAAAGTTATAATTTTTGTTCAGATTTTTTATTTTCATTCACAGTAATGACACTGTGTTCTTGTTGGTCAAATACATCGCAGTTATTGTGCACATGATCTATATTTTGTTTTCTCCATGTGCGAATTGTAAATTTTCTTTCTGTATACATTTTGTGCAGGGTGCACAACTAAAAACAGTCTTGCAGAAAATCATCGTTGGTGGCAATACAGGATTGAACAAAACATTAGGATGAAAATTGCCTGAACCCGCCTTTGTAAGCATTATAAATTTGAAAAAAATATACTGCAATCCTGTAGATCTCTAGAATTTTTCCCCTGGGATCATGGGCCATTTTTAATGGTGCACCCTGTAAAGTATTTGTTGCTGTCTGTACAACTACACTGTGCTGTTAATGGCTGGGAAACCTTTTGCTGGTTGTCGGAACAATTTGTACAGTAGCCCATAAAAACACTGCAACTTATTTCTGTTGCGTGTTTCAGCAATTCTGCTTTATCATTTTGAAAGGTCATCTTTGTTTTAACAACAATTCAGACAACAATTTTGTTTTTTCTGACCTTCCTGGTATGTTCCATTAAATTTCGTCCACGTGTTTTCGGCAAGCTTGGCCATAATTCAGTCAGGTTAGAGTCCGGGTTAAATGCTATTGAGAAATTTGTGCAGTACTTATTTATAGTTGTTTTTGACTAATTACTTTGCAATTGTGACATCCGCTTCTGTACATTGCGATGATGTTAACATTCTTTATATTGCCACAAGTATTTTTCTAGCACTGATGAGAAAATGTGCGATAAATTGCAGCCAAGAAGCCAACCGACTGAGAACCTGTTCTCTTGTGTGTTAACTTAACTATTCATTGTTGGTTGGGCGCACGTTTGGTATATATTTAATGTGGGCGTTTAATAGCCGGAAAAATGCATATTCTGTGAATAAGCTATGTATTCTGTGAATATTCACACTATTTCTGTAGTTGTTCTTGGTATCACTTTTTATTGAATAAGTTGCTAAATGTTAATTTGTTACTTTTTGTATATTACAAAACACGTGTACTTTGCTAAATCCAGAAAGCACAGTGCACTTTTTTCTTTGAGTCTCGGCTAAAATAGAATATATAATGCAGGCTTATAGAATATGTATCATTACAGTTGTTGCGTCTACTTACTATTTGTGCCTTGTTCGATGAGTTGTGCTTATATGATGAATATTACAAGAGTTTCCAGGGGCACCTCTCAACCTCTCGAGTCCTTTAGCATGTCCCCCACTCTTCACACACCCTGTTTCACATGCTCAACCTTTCCCGTAAGTCCAGCTAGGCTGCTAGGGGTCCAGAGGCCACTGTAAATTCCTCTGGTGGAATTTTGAGACATTATGGTCAAGAAAAAAACACATTCTGGTAGCAAACTGGAGTGAACGTTTATGCAATTTAGGTTCTAAATCATGCCAACTTGTCCTCAAGGGTTGAAAAAACATTCCCCTGCTTTTACGATGCAGCATTTGCTTCAGTTTGTATGGGATAGGTGCCCCTGTGAATTTGTATACATAATTTTGCAAATGTAATACCATGGTAAATTATTAGACATATATACGTGTACATGCACTGGCTGATTTGGCTGTTGGTAATAATGAGTTTGAGGCTGTCGTGTTGAAATTTTAATAGGTGGTTCAATGTTGGTTAAGTTTGGTGGTTTGCAAACTAGAGCTGTCACGGTTGACGCGTTAATTAACGTGTTAATGCGTTAATAAATTAACGTGTGTTGAAAAAATTAACGCACATGCGTAAATTTATTTCATTCACTTACTAAATTCTGTGCAGCAAAAGTTTGGATATTCCATTAAACTGCGGTTATATGACAATCGAATGAAATCAAGTAACTAAACTAGTTTTCGTTTCAATATGCACTCGCTGAGTATGCGCCCTGTAAACGCCCAGTGCGCTAGCAGTGTAGGCCTACGCTGTACATTCATATCGAACTCACTAGGCCTATAGCTTCTCCAAAATATGGACAAAAGTTGGACGCACAACGACGCATAACTAATAGGGTGTTTACACGATCCAGCAAACGTCCAGCATTAGCATGTGTATTTTGAATACATTTGTTGGAAGTTTGCTAGACGTTTGCTGG
>Ga0209367_1000479_pt1 | contig 39786 bp, 22 predicted proteins | sample WorMetLIZISLAND2_FD_187412 | JGI IMG/M metagenome (GOLD analysis project Ga0209367, IMG submission 187412) | Marine gutless worms symbiont microbial communities from Max Planck institute for Marine Microbiology, Germany - Olavius geniculatus... ...
GAGTTTTGCACTAACAACACTGTAGCATTCTCGTTTGAGCGTCTGTGTGATGGTTATGGTAATGACATTTATTTTGAGAAAGGCTCCTAATTTTTAATGTTGTTTGGTATAGGGTCAAGAATGATCACTGCAAGCATTTATTTCCACTTGAAGAGTATTTCTGCTTTTGAAAACAGAGACTTTTATTTAAGAAATATGATCTTTTTATATCCTGTTACTGCCAGGTGAAAATTTCCCTTTAGCAAATATTCACCCATATAGGCCTATCATTAGCAGCGAAACAAATTGGTTGCTAATGACGAGGAACATTATGACTTAATTGCTGCATTCTGCCTGCATAGAAGCGATCAGCATAGACACTCAGCAAATTGCTCATTGTTCTTCTACAGTGTATGATGATGCCATTTTTGACGATATTAATTTATAGCCAGCTGCTGCTTATGCTGCTGCTAGTGGTGACGATGATGATATTAACATAACGCAGAGCTGGACGTAGGTATAGGCTTACTTGGCTTCCAGGATGACGAGCGCCATGCAGCCAGCAATCAGCCAGTCACTGCAGCCGGAGGGCACAGCAAGCTGCTACGCCGGCGTCGCGACCACTCACGTGTCAATGAAATGTAACTGGTCGCTTGTCTACTATAAGCAGGTGCGTGAAGTTGCCGGTCTGCTGATGACGTATGACGCTGCTGTGACGTAGATTTATTAGATGGATCTTCAGTGTCAGTACGATTGACAGGTCTAATATAGGCCTATATTGTGATGGCGACAGAAGGTTTCTTAATAATGTAGGTATTTGTACATCAGTGCTTCTTATACGCCGGTTGTTGTTGTCGATATACCGACAGTCCGGCACTCTTTAGCATCGCTAAGAACCATAGATGTAAAAACGTTTTTACGTTTTTTATTCTTGCCACGTTTTTTAACGTTTTTTATATTGCTCAACGTTTTTTATTTAAAAAAAAACGTGCATTAAAAATCCTATCAAAAGCTTCTCGCAGCACTTTTGGGCCTCAGAAACGAATTAATAGTCATAGTGATGTAGTTTATTTAGTTAGTCCAAATATACTAAATGAAAAGTTTTTTTTTAAAAATTAGTATAGTTAGTTTAGTGCTATGGTCTTATTACCACACAGCTAAATTGAAATTAAATGAAGTTCTCTTTATCTAAACTATAAATATTCCAGGTATACTGCGCTTATAGCATTAGGCATTAGGCGTGAAGATGAACAGACTAACGTTTTTCGTTCAACGTTTTTAAACGTTTTTTTATTCTTTCCACGTTTTATACGTTTTTTAAACGTCTTTCTTCTTCATGGAACGTCTTTTACATCTATGATAAGAACAGTAAGTATGTACTGTATTTAGGGCCTACAATCTACGTTGTGTCCCGGAAAAAAAATTTCCTCTACACATTTTCGTAACGCCACCAAACAACATCGGATTTAACGGTCGGCCAACAACAAATGAATAAGGCCTATTCCGATTGCGTCGTCGACAAAAATGTCAGCGAGGAATTATAATTTTTCGTGATATAAAGTTTATGCAAATATTCGGTATAATTCTCGCACATGAAGCCCAGCGGTCGTTAGGGTGGGCCGACCGTACCGCCCATATCCAAAAGCCAGCGCGTGCGACTTCCGGAGGCGGAAGCAACGACTCCCAAAGTGACTGCAGTTTCACATGCTATAGTGACGCCGCTATATCGAACGCTACAATCAACGCTAGGATACGATACGGTAATTCGGCACACATAGGGTGATGTCTGCAGGCAGGAACATTGCATTCACAATTGCGGCGCAAAACAATGGTTACTATTGACGTACGCCTGTAGGAACTCGTTATCGCCCTATTTAATGGTACCACCGCCGACCCTTATGATGTACCTTTTAGCCACAATGCCGCACGATTGGCATAGCAGCTAGTCCGTAATAATGACTTCATATGTCATCTGAAAGGCCGGGTTTATGCGACTTTTTATTGGTGATCAATAGCAACCTTGGCCCTAATCTCTCACCGTTTCTGACACACGGCGACTGTTCGATTAAAAAACGCACATTTTCCCTACCTCATCAACCCCAAATTTGAGAATAGGCTTACGTGTGCTGCATATGAAGACGCCGAAAAGCTAGTGCGACGCCGGGCTAATTAATCGTGTAATAAGTTTTCCGGTAATATCTACCTTTCAACCACAATGCCATATGTCATGCGTTACAGACAGACAGACGACGACAGACGTCGAGACGAACAGCTGCAGCTATATAAATGACACATATCGTACCAAAGAAAGATTCAACCACAACCGTCGGCCAATAATAAACGAAATTTGACTGGATTTTGTTGGATGGCTTGGAAATACGAAAACGTCGTTTGCGTGCGCCGCGGCAAAGTAACTTTAATTCGATATAGAGTCAAATATGCAAATTATGACATCGGCCCATCACTGATGATTTTGTCGTTTGTTTACTTTTTGTGCTGTGTTTATGTTTTTTGTGACCTTGTTGAGTGACAAAATGGAAATAATAATGCTTCTGAAAAACTGGTAGCACTGGCTGAACTGCCTAAAATTGTTGCGGTAAAATTTATGCCAGCTGACAACATAATAAACATTGTCGATTGCTCATTTCCTTGTGACAAGTTGACTGCAGTCGCACTGCACCCATCCTCCTCCCCCCCCGTCCGAACTGTGGCGTGTTTCACCCGCATGGCTAATCTAATTGCTTCTCCGGGTTATCCATTTTTTCTTGCTACGTCGTCCGTATGTCTGACTGTTTTTGTTCACTTGCTTTTGCACTAACTGCCAGCGATAGCAGCAGCGTATGACGGCAAATCATAATGACTGGTGCTATGCACACGGCCGGCCGTATGTACAGAAAACGGCAACTACGTACACGGCCGGCCGTGAACAAATCCGAAAATTTCTATACACATGGTCGAGTAAGATTGCAGTATTTTTTTCACCACGTAAAATCTAAAATGTTCATGCTGTCTTAAACCTACATCAGTGAGCTTTTCTGCAAGACTGTCCTAGCAGGTTACTTTGGTCTGTGCTAAAAATCTGTCAAGGCTGGAATGTATCTGCAAACTTTTAACAACAGCTTTCTGAAACATACATTCATTTCTGACTTGACGTCAAAGGACACAGATCTCTGCAGTGGGTTATGCGCCTGAAAACCGCATGACATCGCTATCGAGACTTTATCAAAATATTGCAGGATTAAATTCATAAAAGAGCTCAAAAAGATGATTTTCTAGATCTGGAATCAAGACTCAGCCTTCCAGTAGTTTAATAAATTTAGACAAATGCCGCTAGACAATGCAAAAATGATGAAACCAGCATGCCGCAATTTTTTTTTTCTAGAAACAGAGATAAAATGCTAGACGTTGACATCGAGACACGAGCTACATGCCTAAACAGAGGGGGGCGCATATGTCAGACGCTGGTGCGACATCACTAGGACGCTCAGATCTACAACTGTAGGCCTACGTCACTCATGTTGTCGATGCCTCAGTGCCTGCACATTCATTCACGGCCACATGTTCTCAAATTCTTTTGCTGGTCAAGCTAGCTTACAGTCAATGAATGGATTTAATATAATAAATATAACCAATTTTTCTGTGCACTGCTTTAATGCAGTGAAATGTGCAAAATGTGGGAGCAGTGACTTCACATCGGAAATTTCTGTGAAGTTAGTTTGTCACCGCCATTCGCATCTAGCTTTTTTATTGCTCGTGTGCACATGCCTAATTTGTCTATACATACGGCCGGCCAAGTGTGTAGTCACTGCGAATCATGATTTGCATTGCAGGTTGCAGTCAAACTTGCCTTGCATCATTGCTGACGTCTCAGGACAACGTTTTGTCTACAGCCAGACTGACGTTGGGTGACTTTACTTTTTGACTTTGACTTTCGCTAAGCCTTTGTTAAGCCTTAACTCGGTCTAAGTACATACTTTAAAAAGTCACAAAGTGAAGTGATTTTGAAAGTTTGGTCTAAGTAGGTACTTAGACTGAAGTTTTAGTCAAAGTCAACAGACTTAGACCAAACTTTGGTTTAAGTACCTATTTAAGTACCTACTTAGATCAAAGTTTAGCTGAACTAACCTGGCTAAAGTCAGTTCGATTTGCATGGAAGAGATAGTTTTAGCCCTTAGGGCTAAACTTTCACTGAGCCTGAATCCACTTCAACTTTTGACCTAAGCCGAGCAAAAACATGGCGACTATTTACAGTCTTATACGTATGGATAGTTTAGTAAATTAAAGCAGTCTGGTACCGAAAATAAATGTCGTAATGAATACACAATGACCTAAGACATTACGTAATTTTATGTCATTTACGTGCGCGGCGCAATTAAATAAGCAAATCCAAGCGTAAATAGTTGATTTATTTCTTGTTAGGTTTACCAGTTGTTTTCCACTATTTTTAATCTAAACTTTGGTAGACTTAGACTAAAGTTTAGTTGAACTTTGGTCTAAGTATAGATTTTTGCGTTCCGCTTTAGCTTTGGCTTAGCAAAAGTCGTAAGTCAAAAGGCTAAGTCAAGAAGTGACATCACCCATCGAGTCTCAAGCAATGGTACTTGGTGCCGAATGAAAGTGATCATTTTTTTTTAGTATTAGTTATGTAGTGTTTCGTATGTGGGTGGTATTGTAGAGTCTGCTTGCTCACTTAACAGCATTTTTGCCAGCTGGCCCATGCAAGTTATTGCGGGCTGCAGAGGGTTGTAGTAGTCCATCGTGCGAGCTAGTATTAATTGTACGAGGTGGGCCAGAAAAAGTGGCATCCCTCTCAACCACGTTGACATAATACCTAATGAATGGAAAACCACCAGATATTTATACTGTTTGAACAAAAATTGATGTTAATTATTCACAATTTAAGTGTTTATTTATTTGAAGTCATTTTTGCAATTATTTCTGATCCCGAGTGTTTTTTCCATACACAGATTGTGAATCAAACAATATTCATCCAGTCAACGAGATGAAATTACAATTTATTTGCTTAAAATAGGACTTATTTATATTTGCAGATAAAGAAAGACATCATTTAATGAAAATGATGTGTGTGTGTTTGTGTGTGTAAACATAAAGTTGCAAATGTAATGCATCCAACGAGGGAGGAAATCCAAATACCAGAAGTGTGTCAGTTTTTTTGACCCATCATGTATATACAAGGACCATCCCAAAAGTCTGGTCTCGACATATTAGACAACAATATTTTCCACAATTCATATGTCAGTGAAACGTACATTCTTTACTGACTCGCACGAGTCCAGTGTGGACATGAGGTCATTGTAATTTATGACGTCACGTAGCATTAAATAGAAATGATTCCCAGCGTCTACAGAAACACTCAGGTCGTTCATCATGACATGCTCTGATTTGCTATCCACGCTGATTTAGGCTATCCTATATTCATCGATTCAAATGAGAAAATTCATAACTTCATTTGTGAGGGGTTTCATAAAAACAGATGCCACGGGACCACACTTTTACAAATCCAGCTAAAGACTGGAAAATTATCATGTACTAGGAAGCCTGATTTTATGCTGTTTGCGTTAAGGCTCCAAATTGTTTCGATTTAGTGCTCAATGACATCATATATTACAGCGACGTCATATCCACAGCAGACTCGTATGAATCAGTAAAAGATGTACGTTTTGCTAATGTATAGATTGTGGAAAATATTGTTGTCAAATATGTCGAGGTCGGAAGCTTTTGGGATGGTCCTCGTATGTTTGTATCTGTGTAGTGAAGGTGCCAGTGAGGGGATGAAGCTGCGTGCTTGCTGCTGCTGCAGTTGATCATGTTCAAAGCGAGGTGCAGTAAGTAATGGTGATGATGTGGGCCCAGGACGGTCATGAGCCTGATCATCATTGTGACACATCGTGTTTGAGAGAATGCTCTGTGGTGTTCCCGTCATCAACCTACAGCTACTCTGATCATTCCAGTTGCCATTCGTCGGATGAGTTGCTGCCACCGCTACCGCCGTCGGCGTCAGTAATGGTGGAGTCGATGTCGGCCAGCCTGCGCCAGATGGACCTTGAGATGTCAGGTGAACTGGATTGCGGCAGACACCAAGCGTTTGGTGGTGGCTCTAAACCACGACTGGACTCTGAAGAACTCTGTCTCATCTGTGGTGACCGAGCATCTGGATACCATTATAACGCTCTCAGCTGTGAGGGCTGCAAAGGTAACATGACTATATAGTGGAGCCTAGTACTTTGTGGTGGCTTGGTGGCTCAGCTGTTATGGCGTTGGATACGAGACCGGAAGGTCAACCGTTCAATTCCTAGCCGGTGCACTACCAAGTAGCAAAGTTTTTGGACAAGTTGTTCACACTTACGTGCCTGTGTAGGTGCAAGTGTCTAGTGGTTAGTGTCGACTTGTAACTTCCAGGTTGTGGTTCGATTCTCACTGCTGTTCATTTGCAAGCAGCCTTGAGCAAGTTGCTAAACTGCTGTGTTCAGGTCAACTCAGCCTCCTACCCTCCGTGGGATGGGAAATGAGTAGTAGGTTAGGCTGTAGGAGGAAGCCTAGTGTGGCTGGTTGGGGCGGTGGTATGTCCGATAGCTGCAAACTGCAGCTATTTGTTTGTTTTTGTTTGTTTGTTTGCTTAGGCGGGCAATGGATGGTCGCATAGTGCGCTGCGGTATCATTAGTTCATGCCAATCAGCTGCCACTTCCGAGATTGTAATGCGCTTCTGTAAGAAGTACTATAGCAAATGTTGGCCCTTTTTATCTTTACCTTTTTACATCTATACAGTTCAGATACTAGTGCATTGTTAGGATAGTCCACTTCGACTAATGTAAATGCAGTAAAACTTTGGTGTTTTAAAGCTATAATTGCTTGAGTTCTGTAAGTCTGTTGTTATGTACAAACCTACAAGTACTGTTATTAATCAAGTATATTGAAGTTTATTACTTAGACGTCATAAAGCCAGTCTCAGTCCATCTTTCTCTTTATCCCCACATCTGTCATCCATACATGCATTCACAAAAAAATGCTTTTGATTCGAAGAAAATTAGTTTTTTTTGGTTAAGTTCGATGAGTGATACATGACGATATGCGACGGGATCCAATCCATGGTCAAGGTCTTGGGACCTTTGAAGTTAGAAATTCTTTTATTTCAAAGTACAACTGCTCTGCCATTTACAGTGTGAGCTGGCGAAATATGATGACTGAGTTTTAAAATAGGAGACAACAAACCGACAACATGTATGTAAATTTTGTCAGTTTGGATTTTTGATATTTGGCTTAGCTTTTGTGTCACATGTTGAACTTTACTGGTACACAACATTGGGAAACTGTATAGAGAAGTCGGTTCTGATAGTTGTATATATTCAAAGTTTATGTGCATCTATTCTGCATCGGTATCAGTAATAGTTTGGAAACTATTCCCCATAAACCACCTAATCTAATCTGAAAACTAGAGCTGTAAAATTAATGCATTAATTAACGTGTTAATAAATTAACACATGTTAAAAAAATTAATGCACGTTTAACACACATGCATAAATATATTTAATTTACTAAATTTTGTGAAGCAAAAGTTCTAATATTTTGTTAAAACTGCAGTTATTTGACAATCGAATGAATTTAAGTAACTAAACTTCTGTAACTAAACCATCAGTTACTGTAAATAGATGACAGGCTAATCGATTTCTATGCTAGCGGTGACGTCAGTTATTGTTGAAAAATGTGTTTCTATTTGCTTTTCAACTTTCTATATTTTACAGGCGGCACCCTCCAAACGTCGTGGGGCTTGGAGTAACTTCCCCCCTACTCTCTCTTTCGACGGGTTTGGGTGCATTAATAACGTGTTAATTAAGGCATTAAAAAAATTAACGCAGTGCGTTGATGTATTTAAAAAATTAACGCTTTGACAGCTCTACTAAAAACAGTTTGATATAGTGTCATTGTCACAAAGTTACGTGTTAATCAGAAGCGCTGGAAGCTTTTGGAGGAAACATTTATATATTTCATGTCGTAAACGTTTACAGTTTACAAAGACGTGTAAGGGCGATATGAGTCAACACTCGAAAACGGTCAAAATGGTTTCGGGGTGAAATTATTGCCTGTTGAATTCCAGACTGGCCCTTACAGGACTAGCCATTCTAAATATGTGAACAATACTAATATATCCTAGACAAAATTTTGTTCTAGATACTTTTACAACCCTCTACAGTGCTGTGTTTTACTGATTTATGAGTTAACTGTTTCAACTGATTAGTTTATTCAGAGGCACTGCACCTATGAGAAAATGTCATAATATTGTTTGCTGTGCAGGATTTTTTCGTCGGAGCATCACTCGCAATGCTCACTATGTGTGCAAGTACGGAGGCAGCTGTGAGATGGACATGTGGATGCGTCGCAAGTGTCAGGCGTGTCGGCTGCTCAGATGTCGCAATGTTGGCATGAGAGAGGAATGTAGGCTTCGATCAGTGTTACAGTACTCACTGTTTATATTTTGCAACTAGGTCTAACATTGCACCTCTGATTTGTTTGCAACATATGGTGCTATATAAATGATGTGTCGTGTTTTGATTCATTGATCAGTTGTTATATCAGAGTAGAAAATCAAAAATGAAATTGCCTGGTGTCACAAAATGCGAGCAGAGTTGATCAGCACTGTCTGCAGGATTTTGTGGTCACTGCTAGTTGGATATATTCAAAAGCAGTTTATGTGCGTCCATTCTGCATCATCTGGTTTCAGTAACAGTTAAAAGGAAAAAAGGTGAAGGTCAGAATATAGCTCCTAAATTTAGAAGATTGAACCCCTCACAGAGCTATGGAGCATCACCTGCCATATGGGATCACACAGTGTTACTTGCCATCCAACACAGATGAATGCGCCCTGCCTTAATCCCAACCAGATAGGCCGATACTTGATTTATCTACCATGGAAGGATGGAAGGCTGAGTTGACCTAGGCGGTTGGTTATGTATCGAGATGGCTTACCTGCTTGCAGGGCAGCAGTCACCATTCGCAGTACTAACCCGGCCCGGCGTACAGTAAGTTCATTGATCAAACGAAACGTGTTACTGCTATGCCAGGCCACCATCTTAGTTGGAAAACTATTCTTTGCAAACCACTTTCTCTTAGATCAAACATCAACGTTTTTCATGTAGAAAATTACAATTTTCATTGTTGACTTATGCTGCTAAGTTTTGTGTCACTGCCATGCATGTTGGTTACTAAGTTTTGGCCAGCCACTACACTGTGTTTTTTAAAAAAAACATCTCTGACGTTTTCGACTATAACTTGAAAACCAATTATCAGATTTTAATAATTTTTGGTACAAATATTCTTGACACAACTTGCCATCAAATGACTGTTTAGTATGCTTCTGCACTACCTAGGTATAGCAGATCAAGTGAAATATGCGTTAAAACCTGAAAAAACATCCCCAACATTATCGATCATACCTTGAATAAAGATTAGCAGATTTTAATAATATATGGCAGAAATATTTCTGACACAACTGGCTATTAAATAAGTGTTTTATTTTTTACCTCACTTAACGTCTGCCTCTGTACTACCTGGGGAAAGCAGACCAGACATAATACGTGTTAAAATGAATGGAAAAACGTCAATAAATTCCATTTGTCCTAATTTGTCGGCCTTAACAGCAGGTCTATTACAAGGCTTGACTGTATTGCAGCAGTGTGTCCACCAGATAAAGTTTAGGAATGTTTGTAAAGTTAGAAGTGACTGGTAGAGCCTGTATTGGTCTGGAGCAGAACATTATCGATACTGCTGTCAAGTGAATGGAGAAAGCGTCTCCTTGTTTGTGTTCGCATAATGGGCCAACACTTCAAGCAATTTTACTCTAGGCAGTTGAAAAATGGACAACTGAATGAAATGTCAGCTACGGTTTCAGAAATGTGAAGAAAATGTGTTTTTACGCCTTATGTTAATTAAGCAATTGTATCACATTGGATAAAAGTGATATTTCACTGGCTGTGCTTTCCCCAGTTAGTGCAGATACAAACGTTGGGTTAGGTGGGAAACTGAATGGTCATTTGATGGCAAGTTGTGGTGGAAATATTTGTACCAAAAATTTTCAAAATCTGGTAATTGGTTTTCAAGTTACGGTCAAAAATGTCGGGGATGTTTTTTGAGACACAGAGTATATGTGTAGCTGTAAGCATATAGCTAGATCAAGCTTTACAATACATAGCTTTGCAAGTTAAGTGCTTGTCACTTTCTTGTGAGATGACTGTGACATGGAAGCCTTCCTGTTGGTTGCATTTAGCCTCTGGACTGAATATTACAGATATAGTTTACAAAGAATGATCCGTCTTTGTAATACAGCTTCTAAGATTATGATTTGAGAGTGTTTTGGATATTTGTTTTTCTTGCTGTTGTGGTTCAATCATTACTGGTGTCAATAGCACTTTCTGAGCAGAAATGTTGTCTTAGATCAGTATATATTTGACCTTTCTTTTTTAGTTACTGTAATTTTGGCTCACACATGACTGTGACAATTCAGCGCATCTTAGCCATTGCAATTCTGTCTGTCTGTTCGGGTGGATCAGTCAAAAACGGTGCAAGCTAGTATCACCAAATTTTTACCGTTGCCTGCCTGGAAGACTCTAGTTTTAGGAATTGTAAAGCGTTTCCATAAACTCGAAGGGGGTCACCCCGAACGAGGACGCTAAATGAGAGGTGGCGGGATAAATTTGCAATTTTTAGCCAATAAGTCGCTGTATTTTAGAAACGGTACGAGATAGGGCCCAGGTTACTACTAATCACTAATAGGAAGTCGTACACTGGCTCTCGATTGCCATTGAATTCAATGACCTTGGATGACCTTGAACGCCAAAATAGGAGTTTTTATGGATTTTTTTGGCGATTTCAGGCTGCGACACAAGTCTATATCATTCACAAGGTGGTGCCAGGCAACTATCAGTATGCGATCCAGATAGAGGATTTGGTATTTGTATATTAACTTAGCCTGAACACCCCAGTTTTCAGCTAAACTACTAAACAGGACTGCTGTAGGCTTTCACGTGTCTTGTGAGCATTAGCTAAAATTTCTTGGTAACACTGAGACTGTTACGTTGCATTCATAAGCTCATAACTTGTTCATTACATTGCACTGTCTGTAAGAATTCTTTTTCACATTATCTACTCATAGTTATTATTGCTAAGCGCTGCCATGCAGTATCGTAGGAGTGCTGTGGAAAACTTCGTTGTAATTAATTGTAACTGTAAGTAGTACACCGAATGCTGGAGCAGGTTTGCTGTCGGAGAAGCAGTGCATAGCGCGGAACACTCGGCGCCAGGAGACACAAAAGCAGGTGAAGCGTCGACAGCATCGTCTTGGCGTTGTGTCGGTGCAAGGACGTCAGGTGACAGCGGGACAGGTGACGACGGATGATTGTGTGTCAGCAGCAGCAGCAGCAGCGGCGGGAGGTTCAGCTAGTCAATGTCAGACTCCTCCTCACTGCCGCAGTCCACTGCAGCTGCTGACCGATGAACACCGCGATCTTATTGGTCTCATTGTCGCCTACCAGGACAAGTACGAACTCGCGACTGAGGAGGACACGCGCAAAGTCTCGGTTAGTTTAGCTGCCACCTGTCTGTCTGTCTGTCTGTCTGTCTGTTGTAGGCATTTCATGTAAAAAATCAATCACCCACAATAGTCATAATCTCCCTCTCACATCTCTATGGCCCTGGGGTTGTGCTCGTTTCTGTTTCCTGCCCTGAGCCGGCAGTTATGCGAGCATAGGCAACACTTCTCCAGTTTACTGCAGTTATGCCATTTTAAATACTGGTATTGGCTTTATCGAAAATCAGACAATTTTGTTCACCTTGCAATAGCAACCATAACAGTAAAAGAGGAATTGAAATAAAACATGCAAAGAACAGCTGCAATTGTTGGCACCAATAGTGGGCTACATTTTTATAGCAATAACATTGATACTAATATATTCAGTTCTTATATAGCATATATTACATTTATCTGTCTGATTTTCACGTATGGACTTTTTTTTGGGGGTTGGGATTTGGGGCTTAATCCATTGCGTGAAGTGGCAAATCTGTTCTTGCAGTTCTGAAACAGTTGATAATATTTGATGAGTGCATGCTATCATGTTTTGTAACTGAATAGCTTCATTTTTCAGCCGAGAATTGACATATTTCTGATCTCACTGGTGTGATTAATACAGTGCATTAGAAATTTTCTCAGCGCACTAGAGATTTTCTTGAGTATGTTTTGTATAAATTTACTCTTTACTTTCTTACTTGCTTATAGCTGTGCTAACACTGATCAGTAGAGTTCCTGAACTTTTTGTGTGTCATGTTATTTTGTGCTGATGTTATAATTATTAAAGGCAGAGCTGAATGCTGCTCAAGCTCCTTTGACAGAGAAACCTGTTTATTAATTAGACAAGTTTCAGATGAGTGTGAGACTGTTAAGTATCATTATGGCTGGCTTTGTATAATTAATTATCCACCAGATATTGCTTACAGTTATACCAGCTCAGCTTATCTGATGCTTCCAGAGTTAATCTGGATTAAACTAATCCAGCATAGAGCTAGATTCATTAATTTGCATGTTTGCTGTTTTGAGTAAGTGGCATTGTGTCAGGAACTACAGCAGATTGGATGTTAACATCAGCAATGAAGCTTTTGTTAATAACAAAGCTATAGAGATATGATGATAATGATGATTAAATTATTATTAATATTGAATACAAATGTAGAGAAAGTACGCATATAATAAAACTGAGCAGTATGCAGGTGTGATATGCCAGTTTTATTACACGTATCATTGTCATTTTCGGTGCTTTTCAATTTTTACAGATCTTACCACCTGAACTTCTACAAACACCGGTAATAAGCTCAACAGAAGAACATTTAAGTTTGTTTGTCAACAGTTGGCTGTCAGTGAAAAGTCCCGATCCAGTGGCAAGGAATTTCTGACTATTGAGGCTGTGAGGCCTGGATCATATCATGTCATTGTGGTTGAAGGGATTCGATCACTATAGCTAGCAACATGGTAACAGTGTACCTTTACCAGTATCCTTTTGGTAGACAGAAATCTGTTGTAATACTTGTGGGCCAGAATTCATTAAAATGTGTTATAACTTGAATAAGTTATGGCTGAAGACGAAATGTGCTGATGTTGTGTGGCTGTGCTAATTGGCTGCTTTTTGTGTTCTGCTCGTCCATCCGTCTGTCTGTCCATTTGTGCATTGTCCACTTCATATGGGCAGTTAGTTTGAAAACTAAAAGGCACAGAAAAGAAAAACAAAATTGATGCAAGTGTTCCCCAGTGTAGGGATAACTGGTGTGCTAATTTCTGCCTCAGAAGTTCAAAGGTCAGGTGGATGGCTGCACAGTGTGTTTGATATTGACACTGACACTAGGCCAACATAGTGGTCAACTAGCCAACAGGCCAACTGAGACACAGTGTAGCGTTATAAGGTGAAATTGAGTCGGGTTGCGTTTGCTGTGCTGCGTGGCAGGAGATGAACATAATGGCGTCAGTGCAGGCGTCCGGTGACATGATGGACATGGTGTTTGGACACATGGTTGAGCAGGCGATCCTTGTCACCAGACTTGTAGTCGAGTTCGCTAAACATCTGCCCGGCTTTCAGATGATCAGCAAAGATGATCAGATTGCGCTGCTAAAGGTAAGTTACAGGTGGTACTTGTAAGTCATTGTTCACTGGTCATTGATACTTGTAGGAGTGTGAAAGATAAAGGCTAGAACTCCAGGTAGTTGTGAACTGTGACCTGCTGCAGAAAATACTGAGTTTCTGACACAGTTTCTGACCGTTCCATGTGGGTTTCATAATGGTATGTAGGCCAGGGTCCTCATCAGCTGCCTTTTGCTAGGAATCGGGCTTTTTTGAAGTTCTTCCCGGCATTAAGCGAAGTTGTGTTTTGGCACCAGTCGCAGTCATGCTGATTTTTCGAAATGGGCTCTCTAACGATGTCAGCATTGGTTCAGCTGTTACCTCGATGAAAGCTTTTTCACATTTTCTACAACTGGTTTTGCAGTGCAGCATGCAGACATACTACACTATGTCCAGTAAAAAAAACGGACCCTCTAGACTTTACTTACTTTGCCTTACCTCTGGGTGGGCAGGCTCTTACACCTGCCCATCGTTGAGGCCGTATCAGTTTGCCCCAATGCACATCCCCGAATGTAACCATAAGTTACAGGTAATGGCTATAAAGTCATGAACAGCTATGAAGCCGTAAATAAACGGCTGTGAAGCCATAGTCAGCTGTGAAGCCGAAACCAGCACAAAAGCACTGGTAACTTGTAGCAAATCTGCTCTCACGGGTTTGGTCAGCTCTTAGTTAGCTCCTACCCTCCAGATTTCATAAATCTTTCGGGTCTTCAGTGCAAAGCTCCACCACCGCGACAAGGTGGCTGACCACAGTTGGGGACCCCCTAGACATCATGCAAAAAATGTCAAATCTGAACGAATTTGAATGAAGTTTTGTATACTTAATCCACAGTAAATTCTTGAAGAGATTCCCAAATTTTGTTAAAAATTTTATTTGTTACCAAAATTATTAATTGTTGAATATCGATAACAAAATATCTTCGTTACCAATATGGTGTTACATAAGTAAACTCCTGTGTTCATTTGCGTAACTTTAACAAACAACATCTGATTCTGGCAAAATTTTACATCAACAATGCACAATCTATTGGCAATCAAAGTGCCATATTTCAATTAAATCAATTTACAAAAACAATAGTTACAGCGGCTTTTGTGAGGTCACCTCAAAATGTGAAGTGTCAATTAGGCAATCGTTTGTTTAATCCTCACAGTGTCTATGGTTTGTCGGGAAATTTTGCGACAAACTTTTTAGCACCATACCCTTTCTTTTGCCTCAGCAGTTTAATTAAAACATGATCATCTGCAGAAAACACGATTTTGTTATTGTTTCTGTTATTTTTGATTGTGTTAACAAACGTCACTTCCGCTTGAGCGACTGCAGTATGTAATGCCATATTGGTAAGGAAGATATTTTGTTAGCGATATTCAACATTTGATAATTTTGGTAAAAAATAATATTTCTTAGCGAAATTTGGCAGTCGCCTCAGGAATTTATTGGGATTAAGGGTGCAAAATGTTATTCATATTCGTTTAGATTTGACATTTTTATTGCATGATGTCTAGGGTGTCTGTTTTTTACCGGACACAGTGTATATGCATGCAACTGGTTCTGTTGAGTGTATGTTTATAATAGTGTGTTGTGATACTGATCTTGATGATAATGCTGAATACTGGCATGAATGCAGGGTTGTTCATCAGAAGTGATGGTGTTGCGTGCTTCCCGGCGCTATGACCCGGAGACGGACACTGTTATATTTGGTAATGGCTCTCCATTCTCGGCGTCCAGCATGGCTATTGGTCATTGTGGCCTGGAAGATTACGTCAATGCCATGTTCGAGTTCTCACGTGGCATGGCATCCATCGGTGTTGACAATGCTGAATATGCTCTTCTTGTTTCGATCTGCATTTTCTCTGGTCAGTAACTTTTGTTATGATTGCTGCTTCCATTGGTGAAAGGAAATTATATTCTCAGTTCTGTCTGTCCGTCTCTCTGTCCGTCTCTCTGTCTACCCCTTCATTTTTACGCGTGAAAGCAGCTACTGCTTTCAGCACGTCTTAGCCATCGCAATTCTGTCCATTTGTCTGTCTGTCTATTTGTCTGACACATGGGTGGAGCAGTCAAAAGTGGTGCAAGCTAGAATCACCAAATCTTCACCGTCAGCTGCCTGGAAGACTCTAGTTTTAGGAACCGTAAAGTTTTTCCATAAATTCTAAGGGGGTCACCCCAAACAAGGGCACTAAATGAGAGGGGGTGGGCAAAATTTGCGATTTTTGGCCAATAAGTCGCTGTATCTCAGTAATGGTTCAAGTTAAGGCCTAGGTTACTATTAATCACTAATAGGAAGTCGTACACTGGCTTTCGATTGGCGCTGAATTCAATGACCTTGAATGACTTTGAACGCCAAAATAAGGGGTCTTATGGATTTTTTGGCAATTTCAGGCTGCGACACAAGTCTATATCATTCACAAGGTGGCGCCACAGAACTATCGTTATGCGATCCAGATAGAGAATTTGGTATTTGTATATTAACTTAGCGTGAACACCCCAATTTTCAGCTAAACTACCGAACCGGAACTGGTATAGGCTTTCGCGCATCTCATGAGCATTAGCTTAAATTTCTTGTTTATTTACTAGAAGAAGAAGAAGAAAAAGATTTTGCATAGACAGCTAGGTTTGTTGCGAGGGAGCTTGTGGTGCTGTGAGCCAGCGAGAGTTAAACCCAATTAAGCTAGCATACAACCCAAGTCAGCCAGATGGCCACCGGCTCTAATTAACAGCCAGTGCCTTTAACCGACTAGCTGAGCCAGTATACCAGTCCTGGCCACAGGGCCCACTGTCTGTCTACTAGATTACTCAAAAATTTCTGAAGCAGTTTTTGATTGGATTTTTGTCGTGATTTGTTATATGATCAAGGTGTAGGAACTTTTTAATGGATACACAATTCAATCCAGTTCAGTACAGTAGCTTATGTTCATCTATTTCCAACAGCAAAACTAACACAAACATGTTAGTTGATGCCTTAGGCCCTGCTGAACAGTTCAGTTTCCAGGTGGTGACAGAAACAGATCATCACGAATGGCTGTTGATAGAGAATTTTAGGCTGTGGGACGGGATATGGAGAAGCTGTGTGATATTTATCATGACAGTCGAGAGCGTGGGATTCTCAGGCATGAGCATGATTGTAGACACGGCCGACCAGGCGATGTTATCTGCCATGTTGCACTTCAATCAGTCGGTCATCTGCTTTGCTATTACTTTCACTGATGAACGGTGAGGTTGTGTGACAAGATCTGTCTGTTTGTATGACTGTTTGTCCATTGCATAGATAACGCAGAAAGTTGTGAAGGGATTTTGATGTAATTTCGCGCAGGAGTTGGTCATAGCCGGGAAAGAATGGTCTAAATTTTGCTGACACTTCGGAGTTTTTTTTAGATTCTGGATTGCAACTTAGGATTCTTCATAGGGCATAAAGCGACAATTTGAAGCATATCTGAGACAAGTTGTGGGCAGATTTTGACAAAATTCTATGCAAAGAGGGTGCAGAGTTTCTCAGGGACTAGCTGGTCAAATTTTGGTGGCAACAGTCTGTGTTCCTAAATCAAGATGCTGCATTGACCCTACTCTGTTGGCAGCACCGTGTTTGCTAGAGCTTTGCACTGATCTCGTGATGAATGTGTTTAGTCTGTTGCTGTTAGATCGTCCCGGTGTGACTGACGCCGATGCGGTGGAGCGTGTCCAAGACATCTACACTGAAACGTTGATTGAGTATGTCAAGAAACGTCGAGTGGACAGCAGCCAGTTTCTGGCCAAGCTGCTGATGAAGCTGGTCGACCTGCGCACTGTGAGTACCCTTCACGCAGACTGCTTGTACCAGCTTACCGTCGCCAAGGGCACCCTGCCTCCGCTGCTGCGCGAGTACTACGACATTCCACATCCCATTCAGCCCGACTGATGACACGTGTGACACACTTATCACTTACCATCTCCACCACCATGATGACTGTGTCACACTGGCAGGTTTTGTTCCGATGAGGGCATTCTACTGAGTGATGTGACATGCTAGTGATTTGTCTTTGACTAGACTCACAGGTTGAAACAATGACTTGATAAGTTATGTAAATTCATCGAAATACAACCTTTTATTTGATTATTGTTGACGTTTCGGCAGCTGCTGCTGCCTTCTTCGGAACGACTGTCCAGAATGGACTGATGGATCAGGGAAGTGATACACATCAGGAAAGAACAAGACAAGTCGATGAACTGAGACGAGGGTCCTATCAACTTCCACACATCTACGACTACTTACTGTCCAGTGTCCACCGCAGCGAAACCTGGTAGACCAGTCGTTCTGAAGAAGGCAGCAGCGGTTGCCAAAATGTCAACAGTAATTAAATAAAAGGTTGTATTTCAATGAATTTACGTAATATATTACACTAGTGATTAGCGTCACGGACGGCCACTAAAAGCCATTGTTGTCGATTGAGGTGTACATTGTCTCTGTGGTACTCGTCTTGTTGTCATGTGATATATGAATGACTACTGGTGATGTTGAGATTGTTGGTTGTTGTCGTTGTTAAATTGTTACTGGGTGAATTGTGCCTGTATTATGTTGTCAGTGTCATTTTTCTTGCTGGCCCATATAATTATACATGCCAGACTATATTTGTTCTTGTGGCTACTGTTATGCCTCATTATCCTTGTCCTCAGAAGCGACGGTAGTATTGTTTACATCGTTGATGCTCTGCCAACTCATGAATTGTTGCACTTAGCTTGATGAAACTCTGCATAAACGTGTATTTTTTACAACCTCTAGAATGTTGGTTGTCGTAGGTCAAAGGTCACAGTCACGTGGGTTTATTTTTCAGATTTTTCAGATTGCAAGATAGGGCAGAAAAGTTTGTTAGCAGGATGGCAGAAAAAGTTACAAATGGATTTTACTGAGATTTTCAGAGAAGGCTGCATTTGGCAAAATTCCCTTGGACATAATCCTCGCAGGCAGAATTTTCTGGATAGGTGTAAATAAGACTGTTTTGCTATAATGCCCTAGCTTAGTCTGTTAAAAAGAGGCACTGACGATGTTTTCTTTTCGTTACCTGAATCTAGACTGCACGTCGTCGACTGTGACTTTCTGTCTTGTTCTTTTTCCACTGTGACACATACTTTGTGATGTGGCTCTTGGGCCTGCTTGTTGTGGTGTTGTTTGATGATGTGAAGTTTTATGTTGTCCAGTTGTTGTGGAGCTGTTATTTGATTCATCTGCCACAGTGCTTTTTGATTGTTATCTTGTTCGATATACATGCTGTTTCATAAAAAAGGACCCTTTTTTGTTTTTTCATAATTTACTTAAATGATGATCAGTGTATGCAAAATTTTTACCAGTTGTAGCTGACGAAATACTAATTCAAAATATTTCAGCAAAATATAGCAGTTGATTAAATATTCTTTGATAGTCGTGACGTAATGCTGATATCATAATGTGTCGTGAGTACAAGCTTGTTTGTCTCAACTGGTGCTGTCAGTTGCTGCCCTGCTTTAATGGTGAATTTGATCTGGTTTGCTAAAGAAAAATGTTTATTGTGTCGCCACTGAGCAACATCGGGACATGAAATCAGGCATCTTGCGATCCAAAAGTGCGGCCATTTTGCAAACTTGGTGTGCTAGTGCACTGTTTTGCTCAAACATGTGAAAGTCCATCTATCCCCACATACATGTAAATGCGATTGCTTTGCATGTTTTTTTGTAAATGCAACTGTAAAACTTCAAAAATTTGTCATCAATGAACCAGATTTTTCACCATCGGAGCAGGGTAGTAACTGACAGCACCAGTTGAGACTAGCAAGCTTGTACCCATAACATATTATGAGGTCAGCGTTACGTCACGACTAGCAAAGAATATTTAATCACCTATCATATTTTATTAAAAAATTTTTAATTAATATTTCTCCAGCTACAACTGATAGAAATTTCATGTAAATTGGTCATCATTTGAGTGAATTATGAAAGAAAGAAAAAGGGGTCTTTTTTATGAAACACAGTGTAGTAATGTCATGTCATGAAGTTGTCTGTGGTGTGAGTGGGCGAAGCTACGATGATGTGATGGTGGCTTTAATTCAGCCGTAATTTGTTGTTACTCGCTGGGATGTTGTTGAGCTTCAGCTCCGCATTGTGATACATTGTATTACTGCTCTGCATCAGCTTTGCTATAGGTCTGTCCATCTGTTTGTCTCTTAATCTCCGTCTTTGTATCTCTCTGCTTGACTGTTAGTTGCTTACTTTCCTTAGCTGTTTTGTCAATTTGATGAAAATTTGATCAACTAGATGGTGGTTACGACTCCATTGACTGTTGTGCCTCCGCCAACGTGTGACAACTACGAGGCGAAAAGTGCATTTTGGGACTTATTTGACTCCACCATGACCTTGACCTTTGACCTTTTAATTCCAGCATTTGACGTGCATTCATCGTTGCCCCAAAGTCCGTTATTGGTGAAAGTTTGGTCAAATTCCATCAACAAATATGTGAGATATCTTGTGACCAATGTTTGTTTGGGACTCACGCACGGACAGACAGACGCACACAACGATGCATGAACACTTTGGAAACATAATGTCTCCCTCCACCACATTGGAGGAGGCATGGAAATTAATGTTTCTTGCAGTATGCAAAATGAAAAGCTGTATGTATGCTTGGTGGCTTGGTCTAATGGTACTATTGTAGGTTGCTTTAACAAAGTTACTGTGTGCCGAGCCCGGTTAGTACTGAGATGGGTGACCATTACCAGGTATATTGTCTTGGTATGTAATCAAGAGTCCTAGGCCAACTCAGCCCTGGTCGTACCTCTGTGGGTAGTTGCAGTGCAGCGAGTGCCAGCGAAAGCTGGGCATAAACACCGCCTGATGTACTATTTCCATATTTTTGGTCTGGCAATGTAAACTGGTGTCTGGCTGAGGCTAAGGAAGCGGAGATCAGGACCACTTTGTGCTCCTTGTAGCTCAGATGTACTTCATATGTTACGCTGCGTGTACTTCTTGCTAGTGATGATGTTAATGATGGTTTAGTGTTGTCTTGTTCTGTTTACCGTAGAAGCAGAAATGTCCGTTTCAAACGATGTTAAATGTCTTTGCGCAAGTAATCTTATGTTTTACTGTTGGTGATGTTTATTTCATTTTGCCACGAGATCTCGAAGCTCCCTTCCTTGGCCATTCACCACGAAACTTGACACGTGATTGGAAGCATGTTAAATTTATAATCTATTTTTCATAATTTGCAACTCCTTCTGCTAAAAATTCGGGGATACAAACACAAAATTTTGCATGATTTCAGACAACTTCAGATTATGATTGTGAACATATGCGGAATGGATAAAGATATCGACAACAGGAAAATTGTGTTATCAGCTCAATTGCTCCCACGTTTCACGAAAATGATTTGATGAACTTTGGTCCACTGACAAAAAAGTTAATAAACAACTGCTGTGTACCCACCGAAAATAAACACTGCACATTTGGTGTAGGCTAATGTGATTGCATTTGTCAGGTGGCGATGCGGTGAGCTGTATTTCAAACCCCTAACTTGACTCCATAGTCGGACGTAGAGTTTCAGGCAGCTTCACACTGGGCTTTGCCCCAAATTTCTAGTTGTATATGATGGACTGCTGTGGTTTAGCTTAATACTTTTTATGTCATAAGAGTCACTCGTGTTATGTTGTGTGTCTTGCCTTACCGTTGCATATTGCATATCCTGTGTGTGTGTGTGTGTTTATTTGTACATTAAACCACAGGTTAGAGTGGGATAATTGAGTGTTAGTGAAATTATACACTCCTGGCAGTTGTCTAGCACATTCGTTTCTTTTACTTCTCAGCTGTCATTGGTCGGTAGTGTAAATTTACACATTTGTTTGATTACGCTCGTAAGTTGGAGTTATTAATAAATGATGCCGACAGTAAATGTCTAATGCGCTGTAACGTGGCAAATCATTACCATGGCGTGAATTAGGCTGCGTTCACACAGACACAAGTACGAGTACGGGAACAGGGTTTTCGTTTATGGCAGGTAGAAGCTTCACTCGTACGAGTGGAACGTTCACGGTCACTGGAACAAGCACATAACTAAACGCGTGTCAGCCATATTGAATAAAATCGAGTCGAGGAAATGCTTTGCGAATGAACAAAAATATTACATCACGTCGCTAATAATTTTACCAACCGCACCCTTCTAACGATGAATAATTTTACAATGACGTCAGTTCTGACGTGAAATATGCGCCACAGCATTTGTACATTATATTATTGTTATTTACGGGTAGTTTACTTTGCACGGGTTGGATAAAAACATGACCTGCGCAGAAACTATTCGTACAAGTGAAATTTACGTATGTATGTGAACGACTGCCATTGAAATGCTTGCAAACTCGTGTTTGCCGGAGCTTGTATACGGGAACTCGTACAGTACCGGACTCATACTCATGTCTGTGTGAACGCAGCCTAATGGAGTTAACAACATGTTATACCACTGCAGGTAAATAGCTAAAGGTAAATAGTCTGTGCATGACCAGTCTGATTGAAACAAGCATGAGTGGTGGCATTGTACTTGTGTTTGGTCATCGTGTGCTCGTGTTTTGCATTAGATACAGTGTAACCACTAACCATTCGATCAGTTATCTGTTGTCTTGTGAAACTGCACACAGTCAGTGGTGACAGTGGGTCGAAACGCACCAGAACCGAGTTCTAGGGCCGTGCAAAACTGCCAAGTTGAGTTCTCTTGCCGACAGCTAAAACAATTCCTGCAAACCTGAGCTCTTGCACGTTATCTGCAGCCATTCTTGGCTCTGCTGTGTAGTGTTTCAATTTTAGCCGATGCCAAAATTTATATTTTCAACAAATTTTAACGTTTGTGGTCAATTTTTCTATAAGCAGCATAGTTCAAAGGCGTCATTTGTATTTGTGTTAGTGTCGCGTGATGCCTTGGTGTATTTTTGCTGTCTGTCGGTGTATACGGATATCGTTTTTGATTAATTCTGTGGCCCTGAATAAGTGCCAGGGGTCCCAAAACTGCACAGCATTCCTGGGCAGGGACGTCGAGAGCCTCAGCGGGGCCTGGGGAAACATTCTCGTGGTGCTCCTCTGGGAAAAAAATGTAATTTTTTTTACAGTGGCGCATTTTTGTGTACTTTATATTTTTGAGCGACGACGGGCCCCCAAACGTCGCGGGACCCGGGGTAACTTACCCCCGTACCCCTCTCTCGATGGGCCTGTTTCTGGTCTCCAGATTTTCATTTTGATCACTACACGTAATTGATTTCTGCGGCACAGTATTTGGTGGACTGGTGATGTGAAGTGCCAATGCATCAAAGACTATCTGTAAAGTAATGTTATAAAGCTCTCCGTTGGTGCACTTGATGGTATAATTATTGATAGCTCCTGTGTTGGGTGTTTTTATTATACTTGCCTCAGTATTGTCAATGGCGGATCCAGAAGTTGGGTCTGGGGACTCAGCCTCCAGTGGGCTGTGTCCAGGGGCTGGTTAGAGGGTTAAGGGGGCGGGGCTTATCTGAACGCTTTTCGGCAATCATTTGCAGAATTGCCGCTTAAATATTTTGTGTTTTTGTTTTATTTTTACCACATTCACAATTCACATGCTGCATCTGGTTTGTGGCCTAACAAGCGCTACATTTTTTTGTATCCAAAGCAGAGATTGCTATTAGTTTTAGCTACTGGAAAGGGGCATGGTTGGATTGCCTTCTTCCTCTTAGATCGTCTTTTATATTGTTAGGTGACCTTGACTTGATTGCGTAATGATAAGATTGCTGCATTTTGTGCCCATTCCATCACGTCAGGGAGAAGTTGTAACGTTGTACGCTCTGGAATGAATTTTTCTTATGCTGCAAAACGCAGGCTGTGAGCTTTCTGCCTTTCAACACAAGAGTAAGTAAGGTGATGTTAGGCCGGTTGCCAGTGAATCGTCTTGCCTGCCACGTGTATGTGCCACTTAACTGCTTGCCCCGGTGGTTTTTTCATCTGTTTATTGAATATTGTGTTGTTATTGTCTCGTTTCAGGTTTTTGTGCCGATTCATTATCGTGATTCGTGGATCAGTGATGCTGCCTGCGTGTGCGTTATATTTCATTATTGGCGTTTGAGATAACGGAGGTGTTGTTAATTATTTGATGCTGTATACTTGAACTGCGACGACTGATATTGCTGTGTTATATTAATGCGAGAACTGCGTTGCTTATTGTTGGCGTGTATAGAGCTTGAGAAGACCGGCTGTGCTGTTCAGTTGTTGCTTATTGATGCGTTGGCAAATACGTCAGTGTCACAAAAAACTCCCGTATTAAACTGTTGCGTTATTGTTGTATCGGTTTTCCTTAAGCCGTTTCAAGCAGAAACTGTTCATTGATTTGAGGGTTTAAACCGTAAAGACAGGTTACGGAAAAGCAAAAAAAACAAAGCGAGAAAAAAGGAACTTAACTGCAGTTCATTTCAATTTTGTCGCTTAGTGTACGCATTTGAGGAAATTGAGATCGCACGAAATTCTCAAGACTTTGTCAAGACGAAGACTATATTTTCATGTTGTTTGGTAGTTTCAAGTCATGCTACTTTGTGCTGGTTGATAAATTGAAGTAAATAAATAAATATTGTTGTTCTCGAGACCTTGGTCTCTCGAGGACTACATCTGTGCTCTGAATATAAAATCCACAACAGCAACAACCATGATCATTAGGCTGACTGAACGCAAGCTATGCAGGCCTCTCCTGTTAGGGCTATTGGCCCTTGTGCTATTAGCCGCGGAAATAGGCCTACATACGGATTCACAAATGAGACAGAAATGATGTAGCAGTGAGACGTGTGTCTATCAGTGACGAGAAGCGAGATAGTCGGTCCATGAGTCTCCGTGCTTCAGTGAACTTGCTATACACATCGTCTTAGGATGTGTTTAATTATTGAACTGCCTCAGTCAGTGTACCTAAACCCGCAGGTCGCGAAGCGTATGAACGATTTGTAGCATCGCTTGGCTGTCGCTGCAAACGTACATGCTGCATTGTCTCTCCACTGAGATACAAGTAATCTTACGTGTTCAAGAACGCTTGTGCAAGTAGAAACGGGGTATATCTATAAAAATTTTTTGTAACTAATTTAAGTTAATTAAAAATGGCCCAGTGTCAGTGCTCACTGAAAAACCGTGGCCCTGATTGAGGTCTGGTCTCAATGTCACTGTCTCAAGACCGTCTCGGCTCAGAACTGATGTGCTTCTTCGATCTCGTCTCGGTTTCGGCCCCACATGTCTCGTCTCGAGTCTTGGAGACGTTCTGTGCAGGTGCGCGCCGTGTATATAGCTTTAGTTGTAAAATGTTAACCAGCAGGCCCTTTCTGAGCTGCAATCAGCATCTGAAATCATCGTAATGGATTGGGTGACAATATTTTGTCAATAATTATTTGTGGCAAGCTGTTGTGTTTTTGGTTACTATAGAAAATAGGCTCATTGCAAATGGACATGAACATTCTGTTACACTGTGGGCTTAATTAACTCGACGTGTCATTCCTGTACAGAATGTAGGCTGCTGTGGCGGCTGCTGCTGCTGCCTAGTGTACCGTAAACAACAGCAGTATACTGTAAGCAGATGTGACATAAACATTAGCATTGAACACGCCGACTCTGTACGCTGTAACGCAGCAGACAGGCGCCGTAACCTAACTGGGGCGAGTTAAAGTGCAATACCATCCACCAACAGCATCCAGCAAATCCGATTAACCGATCACAAAACGCTGTACAGCCGCTGCTTCGCCATTCAGCCGACCCCGGCCGTTATTCGTGGAATGGCTTGCATGCATCGAACGTGACGGGTTTTCCGGTTTCCTGGCACACTGTCGGACGAGCGCCCATTCCGGACATTTTGCGCACAGCACAGACAGCAGTCGGTCGGTCGGTCGGGGAAAATCGATCGGACGACGACGTTGAAAAACGCGGCGAGCGAGTGAGCGCGAGTGTGGTGCGGGTGCTGCGGCGCTGAGCGTGCAATCAATGCTGAGGTCTGTGAGCAGCAGCAACTGCTGCTGCTGCAGCAGCAGCGTCGGATGTGACGTCACAGCGGCAGCAGCACGGCGTGTCGCCAGCATCCGTCCCGTCGTCCACTGCTGCTGCTGTGCTGCTGCTGCTGCTGCTGGCCGTGTGAGCAGTGGGCACTGCTGCTGGCCGCTTGGTCGGTCGGTGCCTTGCCCGGTCATCGTCTTTGTCGTCATTTCTGCCACACTCGACTCTCCAGACCACAGGACAACGCCAGCTCGCGACACTCACCCGGACTCAACAATCTGCTGGGAAAGGGGAATACCGATGTTTACGAATATTCGTTTCATTTTCAACGTGTACTGCATTCTGCAATAAAAATTGTTGATTATTAAATTACAGTCATTTTATCATTTTTAGGTAGTCTAGAACTAGTTTATAGACTGCATACATTGGACTGGGTGTACCTGGTTGTGACGTGAGCACGCTTGCCAGTAACTAGTATCTATTTTTAGATTCAGATTTAGACACAGTCTACACTCCCCTGTTCGGGCTTCTTCAAATAAAGCTATATTTGCTACTTTTGCTAGTTTCACGGTCTTACTCTATCATTCAAGTCTGTATTATACATCGTTTGCCGACGCCAGCATTCTGGTGCAACTTGTTGTTCGTGTCATAAACCGTCCTGCGTTGTCTACAGTCGTACGTCGCGCAATGTGCAAGAGCCAAGGTACCAGCACGACATAGACGTCACGGGACAGAGACGGACAGAGATATAGAGAGGGCGGGACACTTACAAGCAGGCAGGCAGACGGGCAGCGGGCGCTGTATTGTCTCTGTGTGTGCGCGTGTGATCTATGCAACCAGAGCTGTGGTGCGATTGCCAGCTCTCCGCCGCTGCTGCTGCTGCTCTCTGTAAAGACTGTACACTGACGACGACTAGGTTCTCGCACGTCGACATCACGCCTGCCCAGTTTTACTCTTTACACGCGGTATGCTTATCGTATTTAACTCTTAGATTTAGGTTACCTTTTTGCTGTGTATCGGAAGGCAGCGAGCGATGCGAAAGTTAGGAAACAAATCTCGAATCTCCTGTCGTTTTGTCCGGAATCAATATGTGAAATATGATACCATTTGGTCGCGGTGGTTACTGGCAAAATGACTGTCAGCAACTATTTGCGTGGATGTGATTAAGGCTGTGAGATATTGTTATAATAAATGCCGACATGACAAATTATGACACGTTCGACAGACGGCGACGTACTTGACGGATGGATATCAGAGTTGTAAGCGAATTGCAGTTTGATTTCTCTAAAGCATTCCGTTTTTTGAGTTACAAGACGAGCATAGTGGAGTAACTGTCATAAAGAATGTGGCCACTGATGGAATGAACGACCATATACATATACACCGTGCCTCCAAAAAGTAGTACACCAATTTCAACGAATTTCCACAATTCTTTCACTGGCAGGCTTTCTGAGAAATGTGCGATATACCTTGCTACTACCATTAAAAATCTCATCGCAGCCAAAACGCGTCACACTGGCGTAGTCGAATTTAAATGCGTCATCTGTCAGCAGTAACGACCGACTTGCTCGAGAAAAAGGGTTTTTGCTCCAACATTTTATTTTTTGCTGCACCAGGATGTCATTCTCCAAATATTTTATTTTGTCACTAAATCAAACTAGAAAGCAGTCATAGCCCGCAGGTACCTCCGCCAAGGCAGTGTTATTCGCTAGGTGGCGTCACCATATCCACTTTGCCAGCGGTTCCCTTATGCCCGCTTTAACGCAATGGTAACGAAAATTTCAAAGTGATCCAGAATCCATGATTCCTTTCGGATCACCCCCAAAATTTAGTCACTGGTAGTTTGTGCCATGCCCGACATACCGTCAAAATTGCAGAAAGGTTCGTCCATAACTTTTTGAGTTATCTCGTACACACACAGACAAACAAACAAACAAAGTCCGGCAAAAACATTACCTCCTTGGCGGAGGTAATAAAAACGTCAAGCAGCAACAGTTTCGAGCAGCTATGTTTCGGAAACAGTTTGCTTCGTTAGTTCTTCAGCAGGCATCTCTTAAAACATTAAAAGAGCGTCATGAACAAATAATCTGCATGACAACAATTTGTGCTACTTGGTGCATTAAATGATGGATTTGTAGCTGGTCTTACTTGCTTGGTACCAGACCGTCTACCGCGATCACATTTTCGTTATTTCATGCGCGCTTGTAGTTAGCAGTTGTTATGCTCAGGTTGGTGCATTTTAAAAATGTATCAATTTGCACAAAGTAGTGTAGCTACGCGTGTCAGGTGCGGTGGGATCTTTAATAATCATTTTATCGCAAATTTTCCAGGGAGTCTGCCGGTGAAAAAAAATCGAAAATTTGTAGAAAGCTGGCAAAGTTATCGACCGAGCTTGGTGTAGGTTACTAGCCTACGTTTTAGTCTATAATGACGTCGCATGAGCCTGACTACACTGTGTCTCAAAAAAAACATCCCCGACATTTTCGACTGTAACTTGAAAACCAATTATCAGATTTTAATAATTTTTGGTACAAATATTTCTGACACAACTAACCATCAAATGACTGTTCAGTTTCCCAACTCACCCAATGTATGCTTTTACACTACCTAGGGAAAGCAGATCAAGCGAAATATGCGTTAAAATAAACAGAAAACCTGAAACAAACATCCCCAACATTATCGATCGTATCTTGAAAAAAGATTAGCAGATTTTAATAATATTTGGCAGAAATATTTTTGACACAACTGGCTATTAAATAAGTGTTTTAGTTTTCACCTCACCCAACGTCTGCTTTTGCACTACCTGGGAAAAGCAGACCCGGCATAATACGTCTTAAAATGAATGGAAAAACGTCAATAAATTCCATCTGCCGTAATTTGTGGGCTCCAACAGCAGGTCTGTTACAAGATTTGACTGTCTTGCAGCAGTGTGTTTACCAAAAAAAGTTTAGGAATGTTTGTAAAGGCAAGAAGTGACTGGTAGAGCCTGTATTGGTCTGGAGCAGAACATTATCGATACTGCTGTCAAGTGAATGGAGAAAGCGTCTCCTTGTTTGTGTTCGCATAATGGGCCAACACTTCAAGCAATTTTACTGTAGGCAGTTGAAAAATGGACAATTAAATGAAATGTCAGTCACGGTGTCAGAAATGTGAAGAAAATGTGTTTTTACGCGTTATGTTAATTAAGCAATCATATCGCATTGGATAAAAAGTGATATTTCGCTGGTTTTGCTTTCCCTAGGTAGTGCAGAGACAAACGTTAGGTGAAGTGAGAAACTGAATGGTCATTTGATGGCAAGTTGTGTCTGAAATATTTTTGGCAAAGGTTATCAAAATCTGGTAATTGGTTTTCAAGTTACAGTCAAAAATGTCGGGGATGTTTTTTTGAGACACAGTGTTGTTTCAGACTTCAGCCAATTATAAGTATGCGCCAGATATGAATTCGAAACGCAAGGCAGGAGGAATGGAAGGATCTATTATGTCAAGTCGCGACGCATCGTGCGTTGAAATATACGTAGATTGATTTTGACGATTAAACTCAGAAAATGCACCACATCCCACCCTACATGCATGAGACGAAACAATTCACTAAAGTTGAAGGTTGCACGGCTACCCGTTATCTTCCTGTTTTAGGTAGCTTAGGTATTTTTCTCGCACGATTATTTGATCCTGGCTATGTGAGCTCTTACGATTTTCTGATCTTGCAAGTTGATGTGTGCAAAGTTTTAATAGAAGTGTGAAAATTTTGGAACAAACAGAACTGATCGCAATGTTCTGGTTTCGTCGCATTTTGTAGTATATTGTCTGCAGGGTAGACGATCATGTTACATTCAGTGAATGTCTTTCTGCCGTCTGTCTTAGTGATCGTTGTCGTGACGTCATGGCGTCCGCGGTGCTCAACGAAGGTGGCCAAAAGGCCGCCGTTGCCGTCGGAGAATTTCTCAACAAAGTCAAAACATTTGCGCTCGACATCAAAGCCAAAGTTACGTAAGTGCGCTTCGCCGCATTGTATTTGCTGAAAACTTGAGAAAGTTGAAACAAAAAAGAGCCTATACCTAGGCCTACTTGTCATATAGAAACCAAGCACGCGACACGCTGTGGCATTACAATCCCGCAATAACTTTTCACGTTTTATTTAGTTTGTAATCCTTATCTAACCCAAACGATACATTGCTACAGTCGAGCTGAATCCAGAAAAAAGCTTGTCACTGTATTTTAGGTCGTCACGGCACTTTGCACGCTGCCGCCATAAGCCACTGTTGACAGCAGTTTATTACTTCCGCAAACGGCGAGCATATGTGGACCGACCCGACGCTTGTCAGATTGTAACAAAATTATACAAGATCACAAAAAAGTTACGGACGGTTTTCGCTGAAATTTTCAGGTAAGGTTGTACTGGCCCAACTTACAGTTGCTTACAGTTGCAGACGGAGCTGTCACCTGGCACACGAAACCGAAAATTGACTCAGCATTTACGGAGGTTTGCGATGTCTGACTTTCCTTCTGGTCGCAGTAACGATGACTGTGGGAATGTGGGTGTTGTGTGTGAAGTGGCGAAGAGTACATCAGTTTCGAGGCGGCGGTCGGCATTTTGCAGACGGAACTCAAGTTCCCCGAACATCGCGCTCTGCACTTTGTCAAGAGATTCGACCACAACAACGACGGGCGGCTGTCTGCCGAAGAGTTCAATGAGTTCCGGAGAAAAGTCGAAGAGACGTGAGCAACCAAGCAACACTAATCATTGTCTATATAAAAAAAATTTCAACTAAAAATATTATTTTGGCCTGGTCCGACATATTAATTATGCCTACCTTATGCGGTCTTCCATGGAGTCGTTATACAGCACTTACTGACATTGTAGTTTGAATGTCAGATCATAGTTTAGTTGTACATTGCCTATACAGTGTAGTTAAGCAGTGCGCGTGGTGTGACTGGGTCGGCTTGTTAATATTAACTCGACAAAATGCCACATTTCGGGAGGTTTTCGGCATTCGGTGACCTTGAGCTTTGAGGTTTTGAACTAAGAAAAAATGTCGCAACTTGGTTACGCCTGCCCTGCGAAACGTTCACGCCAATTCTTTTTTTCTGCGCCTTTTCATTTTTCCAAATAAAAGCCTGCACAAGACGAACGGACGGACAGACGGACGGACGAGCAAGATTCGTGATGCGACCTAGGACGGTCGCATTATAGGCCTAAATAATTCACATCGCTCGGTGCGGGTGGCGTTAGCATATTGCGCCAGCTTACCCTCAGTTTAAAACTCATTTTCATATCACTGTATACAGAAATGCAGCTGAGCATATTTTTAAAAGCCCGGAATGAAAAATACTAAAAAGTAAAGATAGCTTTCGTGGGAATCAGTCTCAGAGCTACGGAGCGTCACCTGTCATACGGGATCGCACACTGTTACCTGTCACCTGACACAGGTGAACGCACCCCCCTGTAACTCTAACCTAGGAAGACCGGTACTCGATTTATCTATCCCGGATGGATAGAAGGCTGAGTTGACGGGTTATATACTCAAACAGTCACCCATCCAAGTAACAACTAACAACCACTTGATTGCGAGTCCGACGCCCTAAACGTTACGCCAGCAAGCGTAGGTGAACGTAAACAGTCGGCGTAGACGGTTGGTTATGCCTATGATTCGCTCTCGGCACACTGCTGATGCATAACTAATGAGTTGAGATTGATTGAGCGACGGTGTGGAAGTGAAGTCAACAATAAGAAGATAATAACAGCTCGCGTAATAATTGTCTGTCGTTGTACAATTATCAGATTCGTGGACGTCGCGTGCGCGGCGATTGCGTTGAAATTTGCAGGTGTTAGCGGCAGCGGCAGCAGCAGCTGTCTGTGCGCAATATTTGACGCTGCTCGGCGCTCGTGCCGATGTAGGCCTCACGCCGCAGACACGGACAGAGATGGCCGTGTTGCCAGCAGTCGAATGCGATGCATAATTCATAACATGATCATCGTCCGCACCGGCCTGGAGCGCCCTCGTTTGCCGGGCAAGGACGGGGGCTTCGGTTAGCGCCAAAACTGGGCGCTGATGCCTGAGCTAAGGCGGCGCCTTCGAATGCTCCGACAAGATTGCTGTAGCATAATTTATCGAGTCTGACTGCAGAGTTAGATGAAAGTGATCAAAACGCTTTGCGCTGTTGTGTCATATCGTGCTACAACTACATGTACGTACGACTGCAATAAATGGGAGCATGCTTGCTCTTTATAGCTGTGGGTGCGCAGCTTGCTGGTAATGGGGTTAAAGATAGGCCTGTGATCTGGGAACTGTCAGCTGATTGGCATGCTTGGGCGAATAGTAACGTAATGCATTATGGGTCTATGCGTTACTGGCGATAACGGACAATCGACAGCTCGACAAATCAAACCCACTGCAAAGAGCCAGCAGTCTCAGTTACGTTATGAAAAATCTTTTTTGTAGTATAAAATAGCACGCTTTTGTCACGTTTTGTTATCCATTAGTGAGTGTAACACTACTATCCGGGCGCATACGTGTGACGAGCTGAAATGTGTGCGGAGTTTCACAGAACGAATGTATGCGTTTTTGTACAGGAGTTTATTTTTAAAACTGCAGTCAGAGTCATAGGTAGAGTTGTATTGCGCACGCATCCATAGCGTGTATAGCATCAAATATTTTAATATGACATGTTGTGCGTGTACAGGAAGGTGAAGATGGTGCCGAGGTTCAAGGAGTATGATCGCGACGGCAACGGGTACGTGAGTCTGGACGAGGCGACCAACATTCTGCAGCGTCCGCCGTTCAACTTCCCCGCCAGCAAGGTCGGCCAGCTGCTGCAGAAGTTCGACAAGGACGGCAACGGAAAGTTGGACATCGAGGAGTTCGCCGACTTCTATGCCGAGGCGAAAGCAACGTATGTAACTATAAGAGCATCTTTGTTCATCGTAATATGATGCTGCTAGAAGAACGAACATGTGGGAAAGCCGAAACTTAACCAGTGGCTTCTATCCCTTCAAATCTGGAATCAAAATCGAGCGCAACTTTCCACCAGTTTTGGGCTGAGGTTCCCCCAATTTCTGACTCAAATTTTCCCCTCCATTTTGCTCTTCTTTTTCCTCTAGGGAGAAAGTTTTGTTAAGGGTGTGGACCCAGTGAAAAATAGGGAGAAGTAAAAATAGAAGAAGTTTTTTTTGTTAAAAGTGCAAACTAAAAAATAGAGAAGTAAAAATAGAGGGGAATTTTTGTTAAAGGTGCAGATTTAAAAATAGGGGGAAATAAAAAACAGAGGGGAGTTTTGTTAAGAGTGTAGATCGCCCATTGAAAATAGGGGGAAGTAAAAAAATAAGGGGAGTTTTTTGTTGTTGAAGGTGCAGATTGATTTTGATACAGTTGATGGCAATGCCGGATGATGTCCAGCGACGCCAGTGACGTAGCCAAGGGGGGGGCAGGGGTCCAGCCCCTCAATCCTCCAGACAAAACACAAGCATACGTATAATTTGCACAAAATTTGCCAATTTGGTCAGTTTATTTGCGGGAGAATAATTAAAATTGTTGCCACCAGATCTCATCTTTTAGAGCTAAAATGCACCAAATATGATTTCGGCTGGGGGTCCGCCCCAGACTCCGCTGGGGCTGCTTACAGCGCTCTTCCAGACTCCCTAGCTGAATTTTAGGGGTCCTACTTCTAAGGGAAGGAAGGGGGGAGGGGATGGCACGGGAAGGGAAAAAAGTGGTAAAAGGGGAAGGGCAGGAAGGGAAGGGACAAAAAAGGAAAGGGAAGGGAGGGAAGGGAGACCAGCCCCCCAATTGAAATTTCTGGCTACGCCACTAAGTGACGCTTAAACTACATGGAATGCATGCATATAGCGGCATTGTTGCTACCGATCCATCTCGTGCCTAATTCCTGTAGGCCTAGGCCTTCGCCGTGTTTATAAAATAACCACTTCCGTTACTCATTATATCTGTGCTAAACCGTGATCGATTTTCATTTTTTTTCACTGATAGACTCCGAAATTTTGGAACAAAACAGTCGTTCATGTTATCAAAATACCTAAAAGTGTCGATGTACTAAGTATAGGCCAACTACGGTATTCACAAATTGCACCAACCGAAGCACAACGACAGTAAGCTAAGCGCGCATGAACTAAAGAAAATTTGATCGTGATAAATGAGCTGGCACGAAATCAGTAGAAATTCGTTGATTAGTACACGAAGTAGCACAAGCTGGTGTACGATTTTTTGTTCATCGCGATCTTAGTTTTAAGTGTTTTAAAAATCGTCTGCTAAAGAACTGACTGCATAAATCGTTATTTAAAGTTAAGCTGTTTGTTTAACGCGGTTGCTGATTGATGCTATTTTGATCCCACAGTTTAATGAAAAAGTGCCGTTCACTAAAAATGTCGAAAAATGGCATATGATACAGCAAAGAACAAAACGTGTCGTGTGCATGGTCTTCGGTATAATCCACAATTTAGCAAGTCTAGGCTACAGTTCAACGCACGATCCCGGGATTGCAATCACTACTGTATCCGTAGTCTGTCGTTGAGTAGGCCGAATGTAGGCTGTAGGCTTGATGTACAATCAACGGTAGGCTATAGAAAGTATAGATTCAATTTTGTGACACTGTCGTTTTACGCGCGACAGCAGGTACTTCTATAGCGCGTCTTAGCCATCGCAATTCTGTCTGCCCGTCTGTCCGTCACACAGGTGAATCAGTAAAAACGGTGCAAGCTAGGATTACCAAATTTCTACTATAGGCTGCCGGGAAAATTCTAGTTTCTGGATCCGTAAAGCTTTTTCATAAATTTGAAAGAAGTCACCCTCATCAAGGCGCTTAAAGAAAGGAGGTAAGAAAAATTTGCGAATTTAGCCAATAAGTCACCGTGTCTCAGAAACGGTGCGAGATAGGGCCAATCAATAATAGGAAGTTGTACATGCGCTTTTGATTGACACCGAAAGCAATGACCTTGGATGACGTTGAACACTAAAATAAGGGGTTTTTATTCACTTTTTGCGATTTCGGGATGCAACACACATTTTTGAGCGAATTGCGCCGAAATCACTAGGACAACCTGCATATATACATTTTCAGCATTAACAAAGGTTTAAGTCTCGGACCTTTAAGTTCAAAGAGGCTTGTGCGCATCAAAGAGAGGTACCCACCTAAAAGTCGTTGTTTTACCGCTGTTAGCTTGTCTAGTGTGAAAACGGTTGCAGATAGACATAGACTTGCTGTTTATCGTAACGAAAACTGCTGACAGGCTTTTAAAGGGTATCAACATTGATGACCTTAAACGACCTTGAACTTTCAAAATAGGACATTTTATTGATTTTTAGCAATGTTTGGCTTTAGCGCACACTTAAAGAGTGAATTGCGACGAAATGGCTGGAGATAGACCAAGACAACTTGCGAACAGGAACTGCCATAGGCTGTCGCGCGTCTCGTGAGCATTAGCTCGAATGTCATGTAACTCAGCCTGTCAACATTAATGTTTTATGTACGCGGGAGAGTTATGCATGTGCTTGCAGGAATGACGAGATAACGAGGCGTTTCGCGGAGCTGGACAAGGACCGCAACGGCGTACTGAGCCCGCAGGAAGTGGTTCACGTCATAAAAGACATGATGGGGGTCGACGAGCAGACGGCCGTCGCCATGATGCAGATGTTCGACACCAACCGCGACGGCAGCCTCGACAAGACCGAGTTTATGCAGCTCTGGGCTAACATGTTCGGCCAGTAGTCCGCTCCGATCTCTTTGATCTGATCTCTGTACCTAATGCACATTTCTATGATCTGTATATATACGTACGATGTTCTCTTTGCTCTGTATTCTCCGTGTGATTGATTCGTTGGTTACCGGGCGGCGCCGGGTTCTGCGGGCAGCGTACGTGCTGATTTCGTTCTCTGCAATTTCTTTTCCTTGCAAATTCCAATTTTTGCAAATTCAGCGCCCCCGTGAGAGCAAGTAAAGGGAGGGGGAACGGTGGCAGCACATTTCAACGCATGTATCACACACGCGCGACCAGCGGAAAATTATTCAGCCGGAGACGGCATGTTTCTAAAGTCTGCTTTCATTTTCTTTGCATTCTGTTGGAGCGATCTGGAAAGTGTTGTCATTAGCTCCCAGGAGGCACAAAACAAAGCCCTTGGGGCCAACGCAAGCTGCTACATTTTGAAAAAGAAAAAAAATGAATGTGATTAATCAGAAGCCAGTGAAAGCGCTGATGGATTTGAGCAAAGATTTGGTCGCATGTGAATGACGAATCGGCATCTACGGCGACCGACGTACCATGAACTCGGTATAGTACAATTCCAAACTGTTGCTAAGAAAACAACGGAAAACTTTAGAGGTCTAGGCCTACTTTTGCCGCACCCTGTAGATACAGCATCCCAGTGATATTATGCCTTACATTGAGACAAAAAATTTTATAATCTTGGCTTTTAAGTTTGTCTTCAACGTCAGCGCTTTGGCGACCAAAGCCTGACATTTAGAGTGAGGCAGTTTTTGACTAAGGATAGCTGAATAGTAAGGCCTAGAACATTGGAACTACTGTTCCCTTGTTCCCCCTTCCTGGGGCGCTGCGCGTGGCTTGATATTACAATGTGTCGTGTATGGAAATTCGGGATCGGAGTGTGAAAATTTAATTTGTCAGTAGGTTACGTGCAGCTGGTCTGATGTTGCATGTAAAGTGTCAGTTACATTAGTCGGTAATTGTCCGCTAATTCCCCCGCACCCGAATTATAACCTATACCCTAAACCTGACCCTAATCCTAACCCTAACCCTAACCCTAATCATAGCCCTAAACCTACCGGTTAATTGGGGTGCGGGTGAATTAACGGACAAGAACCTATTAGTTGTTACCAGCTTTCACAATTCAGTGTCTATGATGATCTAATGTCAGTGTTGTTCGTACAGTGTGTCTCGTTTGTCTATGCATCGTAGCAGTCCCCCAGTTTGTCTGTTGCTACAATATTAACGCTTTCTTGCACCATTAGTCTTTACGTCACCCGAGTACGTTCCAGTGTCTTGTCCATTTAGTCCACAAATTTAATATCGGAAAATTATTGATTACAATTGGGTTGGTGGCGTGGCGTAGCGGTAACGCGTTTTATCCGATAACGAAGTTACTCTACGTCGGACCGGGTTATTACTGCGTTGGGTGACTGCCTGCGGGCAGGTAAAACATCTCGGTATGTAACCAGCTGCTTAGGTCAACTCAGCTTTTCATCCCTCCGGGGTAGGTAAATCGAGTACCAGCCTATCTGGCTGGGGTTAAGGCAGGGCGCGTTCATCTGTGTCGGGTGGCAGGTAACACTGTGTGATCCCATACGACAGGCGACGCTCCGTAGCTCTAAGATGGGCTTCCCATTAAGAGCTATATCATCACCTTTAACTTTTAACAATTTAGAAACTTGTTTAAATATGCTTCGTGCAATATTTTTAAAATTCTAATTATCTTGTGCTAGAAGCACAACCCACTCAGCGACGAGTGTCTTAGTAGCGACTAGATCAATGATTAGGTTATCTCTGTCTCCCAATGCTGACATTGTGTTGTGGGTTTCTTGTTAATAAAAAAAGTAAGCAAGTAGTCACATAAATACCACGTTTGTGCACGTTTAGACCTACCGTTGCATTTACTGTTGTTGACGGTGGCAGAGTTTAGTCGTTAATGAACGTCAAACGAATCGTTTGTTTTCTGCGTTATATTTCTCTGTAGACAGACACTCGTCTCGTGTTTAGCGATTGAGGTCTATTTTCATGAAACTTTTTTCGCACCCCGTGACTGCTGAACTGTCAACACGAGAAAGATTGCTATGCAAAGAGAGATATTGTAAGAAAATTTTTTGCCATCTTTTATCCGCATCGTTTTTTTTCGTGACAAAATCTGTACTTAGTCTGCTGTTCGCTCGTTATTTTGTACCTCTATATATTGTGCATCAGGGCTGTATTTGCTATTGGATTATGGGTTGACCCTTTGCGCAAAATGAATGACACCGAAAAATAAAGCAGTTGGCGGCGTTTCGCTTTTGGCTCATGATTTCATTGTCTTTATACTGTCTCCTGTCAAGCTAACAGTAGGCCTACAATGTTGCATGCGTATGTAATGTAAGATGCTGCAAATAAAGTATTCGCTCATAACTTGTACTGAATCCATTAGAAATGCGGCACATACAGCTCGGCAGTCTATTGTCTATTGACTGACACTTTTTCTGATAAAATAGCGTAGGCGATATAGCATAGTTTTTTTTCATATTTTGTAAAACGGGAGTAATAGCTTTTTGACGTTATCGTAGACAGGCATGATGTTGTTTGTGGCGTTTCTCTTTCGGTGTTCTCGATCTCTGGTTCTTAAATGTGTTAGATATTTTACTTTTCTGTGCTGTTCGGCGTTTTGTATGAACAGCGTGCAACATTTGGCCTTGCCATGCATAAGAATAATTGGATCAGACTGACAACGCAGGTAGCGCAGTGTTTGGTCACATCCGCACGTTTTTTGTTGACGCCTACGCCTCTAAATATGACGCCGTTGCTGCAGACAATCACTGTAGCGATTAGAGCAGCGGCGTCGTGCGTAAGAACGGTTGGGGGGACAGGGCGTTGCAATTTTTTGACGGACAGATGCAAATTTCCGACGGGGAGATATGGGTGCTCACGATTTTTACCTTATGCCTAAATTCCCCCACATCACATTGTTGCTTTAAATTCTGCATTTTTTTCTGAATTTTCCGACAGGCTTGAATTTAGCGGAGCAGTTGTCGTCCCCTGTCCCTTCTTCCTGACATGACGCCCCTGGCGCACGTATTTGTCTTGCAAGTCACGATATTAATTTCTGTTGTAGTTTTATATTGCATTGCAAGGGCTTAATGCTGATGTTACGTGAAATTTTTCGGAGATTATTCCTTAAGTTGTGGATTTAAGATTTGGTAGTTGTTCTTTGCTGGAAATTAATCCAATCTCGCCCGTCTCTGTAACCCAATTCACTATACTGCCGCTTATTTTTTGGCGTACATACTAGTCAGCTAGTAGGCACGATTTTCGACAGATATTTCGTTTCTTGCCGCTATGTGCAGTTTCAGACGCTGCTTACATGTTGCAAAAACATTTTGCAAAAAAAACATTTTGCGGTCGTGAAAAAGATCATTACGTCTTAGACGCATTCAAATATATGACGCGACGTCGTAAACGAACACGTTCTGAGAAACGTATAACCACGGTTTGCAGCTTTACATACTGAAGACGAAGACGAAACGTTTGTTTTGGGCAGAAGAACTAATCTTACTCTCTCCAGTGACGCTAGTCGATATATGCATCATTGATTATTAGCAAGTATTTAACCGTTTATTGTTTGTTTGTGCGAGAGAGCGCACGGATCGTCGTATTATACTCACAGCGAGCGTGATTCCACATTGCTCACGATATATTCACACGATGCAGTTGTTTTTGCCTCAGCTTGTTGTTGTTGTTGTTGTTGTTGTTTCGATGTACCGTTCTAGTGTAGTATTGCTGTATTTTTTCTATTCAATCAACTTGATAAGTTGACCATGCACTGCTTGCTGAAAGAAAGATTATGCTGCTGATCGGCTTATCAAATGTTGAAGTCGATATCGTCGTACTTTTTTTCTTGCACTTTGTAAATAAACGTCGTTTATGTGACGCTTTTTCCCTGTCCAGAAGTTCGGCAACGTCATGATGTAACCGCTCGTCACACGGGGACGCTGAAATCGCGAGACCTGACATCGCGAGACCATGTAGTTTAAGCACTAGACCAAACAGCGGTTGAACAGAAGGACTGAATAGTCCTTGACGAATTATCACTGCTGAGTAGAAATTAGAAAACTGTCCGTTGACAACTAAAATGACCGGCTGAGTAGGAATGCGAAAATGTTGGCTGGTGCGGCAAAAGTTGACTAAAAACCCTTGCCTCCAGTTTCTGCATGCGGTTAGTCATTCAGTCGGCGCTCATACGGAATCTTTACAGCCGCGTGACGACAACAGCAGCAGCAGCAGCAGCGAGGACGAGGCCAGTCAGGCGCCCGTGCCAGCAGTGACGACTTCAACGGCGTCGGACTCGTCAGCTGCATCAACCTCTGGCGACTGCTGCTAACTGCGAAGTGTGCCTCGTGGCGCCACGTGCTGGCTTCGCATTGGTGCCGTGCGGACATGCGCGCTTCTGTGAACCGTGTGA
>Ga0209367_1000480_pt1 | contig 39773 bp, 24 predicted proteins | sample WorMetLIZISLAND2_FD_187412 | JGI IMG/M metagenome (GOLD analysis project Ga0209367, IMG submission 187412) | Marine gutless worms symbiont microbial communities from Max Planck institute for Marine Microbiology, Germany - Olavius geniculatus... ...
ATAGACACCACAAAAGCACCTGAAAAACAAAGCACATCAATTTCACCAGCTATAAGGATGAATACGACGACGGCGCCTGAAGAACGGACCACCACCACTACACCCGCTGTGAAGATTAACACCACAATAGCACCTGAAGAAAGCACCATATCAACTGCACCAGCTATAAGGATGAACATGACGACGGCGCCTGAAGAACGGACTACATCAACTACACCCATGATAAAGACTAACACCACAGTGGTACCTGAAGAACGGATTACTACCACTACACCTGCTGTGAAGATTAACACCACAATAACACCTGAAGAACGAACTACATCAACTACACCCATGATGAAGACTAACACCACAGTAGCACCTGAAGAACAAACCACGTCAACTTCACCAGCTATAAGGATGAACATGACGACGGCGCCTGAAGAACGGACTACATCAACTACACCCATGATAAAGATTAACACCACAGTGGCACCTGAAGAACAAACCACATCAACTTCACCAGCTATAAGGATGAACATGACGACGGCGCCTGAAGAACGGACTACATTCACCACACCCGGCGTAAAAATCAAAACGACGTCGAAACTTGTAGCCGAAAGTACGCCTAGTGTGATGACCGGCAAAACTACGACGGTGACCGGTACGTAGATGCCGCCATGGTGTCATTATCAGTAAGATTAATATAATGATTAATTTACTAATGTTTTATTAAAGGCCAAGTCGCATGAAAAAAAACAATATTGGCTAAATATGTGTACGATATAACACCAATTAATAATACGCTGATCCAATAAAATGAAAACATCGCTTTAAAGTAATTCTAATAAAAATGTTGTGCCAGCCGTAGGCACCCGTACGTGTGATAGTACTGATGACGTCACTTTCAGTACGCTTTGTTGACAAACTGGCATTCGCATTGAATATCTAGTAAATCGGTCGGTTTTACTCTGAATAATGTGGGATTTTTAATACAAGTAATGACGCATATGTGACGTAAAAATTACGTTATTGTTGATCTGTTCACCACTAAAGCTGCGCGATTATTGAAATTAACAATGTAGTGGATTATTGTGGCTTTTAGTAGGCTAGCTATTGATGAAAAATGTGTTTTAGAGGCTATTTCGCCGTATATTAAGCTGCATTTGACTTCAAAGCAGTACAGCTAGTTAGCAACCTTATCGCAAGTGACGTCACAAATGCAAAAGAATGCTCAAACATTGAGTACTTTAAACCTTATTTAGGGTACAAAGATGTATTAGCAACCAGAAGATGAATAAATATTGACAAATTAGCATTTGATATAGCCAATTAACGCTTTATAACAGTTACGCAAAACGATGCAACTTAATCTTTAAGTCTGCGAAAATTAGCGATTAATCGCGCCACTGGATGAAAACTCCGGCTTTTGATAGTTAGATGAAATAACGCTAAACGCTGTTTGACAAATAGTCTGCTCTACGGAAAAACTGGGGTCCCAAAAGTACATTGTTGCATGTCTTGAAACAAAAGATTTAATTTACGTAATATGGGAATAGAGAATGTTACCAAGTATTTTGTCGTGTATATGTCATTACGCTAACGCAGTTGAAAAGGGTGTTAGTTTTTTTGACCAATTATGTATAATAATAATTCTGATTATGTCTATCGATATTCGCAGTTTGTGCCAGACGTAACTAATTTGCTATTTAAACGACAATAAGTCCATCAGGTGTAATTTTGTATAGCAGCACTACTTTCCAATATTATGATTTTGTGCTTTAATATCAGTTTTATGTTTATTCTTTTGCTCAGTAATTTCAGTTTCGTTTGTTGTAGGCCTAGTAGGCATTCGAAGTAATTTCACAAAGTGAGTTAACCCATTACTGCATGACTTATTTTTATTTTACGGCCTCGATGAAGCGCCGGCGTGTGTGGAGGGGACAGTGGCCACGAAAGAGCGGTTTTGCTTCGTTTTCCTTCGTTGTATAATACTTGCCATAGCTACTTGGCAAGACAAATAGGCAATCTGTCGGGTTTTTGCAACGATTTTGTCCAGTATTATCCCGCAGTACGAAGCAAATTAATTGTAGTAGGTAGAATATCCAACGCTGCATATGCACTGATAGTTGTAGCGACGCGACGCGTTTGTGGCAGCAGTCGTGTAGCTTACGTGGTGTGCAAAATTTCCTCATTATTTCTATCGTGAATTTATGGCTAAACGTGCCAACATGATGTATGACAAAAATATGTGAGAATTAGATTTAGCTTTGTGTCGTTGCTGATGATGTCGTGCGTGTTTTTGTAGTATGCGAGTCTTGGACGACACAAGAAGATGTTGCATCTCCCGATGGGAAATTCGTTTTCTTCATACGTTCCCTTCGATCGTGCCTCACACGTTGTCTGGAAACGGCAGCGTGCCTGGCTGTTGACTTTGCTCGGACTGATAAAGGCGGGAGCCTCTGTTTTCTGCACACTGATAGCAAGAACTTAGCTACCACGATCGACAAGCCTGGTTTCACTCAGTACAGGTTGACTCGAGCATGCCTGCCGTCCACGCAAACTTCCACGGAGTCCACTTCCAGCACTGCTCGCACTCCAACGTCAACGTTCTTCGGTAATTTATACCCCGTTTACACGATCAAGCAAACATCAAGCAACTACGGGTGCACGACATGTGCTCTAATTGCTTGATGATTGCTTGACGTTTGCTTGACGTTTGCTCGACGTTTGCTTGATGATTGCTTTGTGTAGGCTATGCCTTATGCATGCTTCATATTTGCTTGATGTTTGCTTGATCGTGTAAACGGGGGTATTTCACTCTGCGTAAGCTTATGGCCAAACGGACCCCATGTCAGCACGGACTGTTAACGAATTACCACGTCATTGTCAACGATCGAAATTTAACACTCAAACATTTATCTAGGAGACTTTTTGCAGCTTTAGCCAGCAGCCATTTAAACACTTTTGTTTACGTGTAGATGTTTGAAATGTTGGCCCACGAACATGGGCTCGGCTCGGAGACACTTTCTCTATTCGTTGATAGCAGCGTTGATAACGTTCTGCTCCAGACCAATCCAGACTTCACCAGTCACTTCTTGAATTTATCAATATTCCTAAATGTTATGCCTATTTAATAGACGTTCTGCTGCACAACAGTCTTAAACATTGTAATTGATTGGCTGTTGGTGGCCATATATCCGGAAAGATGAAATTTTATCAAGTTTTTTGTTGATTGTAATGCATATTGTGTCTGTTCTGTTTTTCTCAGGTAGTGCAGAAGCAGATGTTAGGTGAGGTGGGAAACTGAACTTTTATTTGATTGCCAGTTGTGTCACAAATACGTATACCAAAAATTATTAAAATTGGATAACCCTTCTTTAAGTTATGGCCAAAAATTGGTGTGTTTTTATGCCCCACAGTGTAGTTTGCACCGCTGTTATTGCAGGAAAGACGACAACGTCAGTTGGATCAGCAACAGCGACTACGTCTGCCAAGCTGCCTGTTACAGCGGACGTATCCTCTACGACAACCAGAGAAAAATCTTTAACTGTAATGACTACTCCAGATGTCAGTGCGCCAACAACTGCTACCAAGACTTATACTCGACCAAACACCACTACACATGCACCCATCAGACTCACGAGCACTCTAGCATTAACGTCAACTACTCGGTCTACATCTGCCACTTTTACAGCTACCACGATTACCACGCCATCTTTAGACACTAGCACAAAAACAAACATAACCACACTAGGGACTAAAACAACAGCAACTATGACAACGCTCTATGCACCCACAGAAGCTAACGTGACAACAGCTGCTGCTAGCTCTACAACACTGAAGCCAACACCTACAACAACAAAGGCAGATAAAGCACAACCGACAAGTACACAAACCAGTGCGGGTACTGCTACAACAGCAACTACTAGTGAAAGTAGAAAAACAACAACCACTATGACTTCTATTCGACCACCCACTACAATCAAGAGCACTCTAGCATCGTCAACAAAACCTACAGGTGCCACTTCTACAGCTGCCGCAATTACTGGCGCAACACCTACCAGGCCATCTTTGGGCACTAGCAGAGCAACAAAGATAACCACACAAGGAACAGATGCAACTGTAACTATAACAATGCCTGATGCATCCACAGAAGCGAATGTGACAACAGCCCCTAGCAATACAACAATAAAAACAACACCTACAACAACAAAGGCAGATAAAGCAAAACCAACAAGTATCGACGCCACTACTTCACAGGCCAGTACGGGTACTACTACAACAACTATTACTAGTGAAAGTGTAGCAACAACAAGCACTATGACTTTTATTCGACCAAACGCTACCACACGTGCACCCACTACAGTCACGAGCACTCAAACGTCAACTCCAACAACTTCTACAGCTGCCGTGATCATTGACACAACAATTATTCCACCTTTAGGCACTGGCAGAGCAACAAACAGAACCACACTAGGGACTAATACAACAGCAACTGTGACAACGCCTTCTGCATCCACGAAAGCTAACGTGACGTCATCCGCTAGCACAACAACACTGAGGCCAACAACTACATCAACCGAGACAGATAGGCCTAAGCCAAAATTTACAACTACGACAGCCACTTCTACACAGACAAGTACGAGTAGGCCTACTACTACAGCAGCAACTACTGGTGAAAGTGGAACATCTATGCTGTCGACAATGACCACTTTGTTTATGGCTGCGAACGTCACGCGAACAACTCTGCAAGCGACTACGAAAGGTACATTGATTTTTAGTATTTTTATTACTTTAGTCTACATATGTACAAAAAAGCCAAAAAGGTGCAAATTATGTTAGTACCACGTGAGCCATAAGAAAGCACCCAATTTTGTAGTAAATTTGCCACTTAACTGATTTTAGTAACAATAATTTGCATTTTAGATAATTTTATACTAAGAACAAACTGAGATTCGACTATCTCGCGTTTTGTTTGTAGGCTTATATGCCAACCGGATGGCCTAATATTCTTCGTGCAGAATGTTGCGTTGACGAATACTATCAGGAATAAGCCTATGTAAACAGCCCGCATAAGACCGCATTTTCAGTTGTCTATCGATAATTTATTGTTGCCAAACGTTTTGCTTTTGCCACTGAGGACGCCAGTGATGAAGCAATTCTTATTGTACCTCGTACTTACTTACATGTACTTTGTCACTTTGCCTATTTAGTCAGTCTTAATGACCGCATGCTGCTGATGTTATTTTAACCAAAGTGTTTGTGATATTACTATTACAGCAACTAGGCCTACTGAACTATGTACACACAGTGCAGAAAGTGTATATAGTACGACTTTTTCATTTGAGGTGACCACGAATTTTATTATAGGCTTACTGTCTGCATTATTTGTTTTAGATGCAGCGTCCACTTCAACAATCCGGGAAACATTAACGACGACACGAGACTTTATAGTCGCAAGTTAGTGGAAAACTGGAAACTATTCAGCCGCCTTAATCAATGTAGATTAATCTTCAACGCAAAAAGTCGACGTAGCAACATTGAACATTAGTTTATTAAATTATTAGTAAAAAGCTTACACTCTGTTTATTGTGCTTAATAGTTTGTTTTTCGGTACAGGCGTGGGTTAAGTACAACAATAATACTGTACAGTTTTTCGCTAGGTTGTCTATGTACTTTCCTGTTCTGTCTTGTTTTGTCCTACTGTCTGTCTGTCATATGGGCTACAGTTGCCTGAAATAAATGTGATTGATTGATTGATGTTAGAATATATCGATAAGGCCCATATTCCATTATGCGGACTTTCCCCGTGTCTTGTCACGGATTAAATTCCATTAAAGCAACACAAACGGGCTTGTTGCGGACTTGACACGAGCTTTTTACAAACCGTCTTAACATGTCGAGATGGTCCGAAAGCCCGAAATTTTTCTGTGACATTTCCGTTTCATGGTTTGTGTTCGCAACTTCCATGATCCCCGTCTGCGACTTTCACCGAAACTTCCCTGCGGGGAAAGTCGACGTAATGAAATTTGGGCTTAAACGATAGGTCTATAAACAGGATTGTTCCAGTTAAAATTTTAAAACAAAAAAGTTGTATGGATCTAAAGCTGTGTTTTGCAGAGTTGGCACTGTCCCTGTTCATGGTGCATGATCAAAACAAATCGACGTGTTTTGCAGAATGCTGGACGGGAACGATAGATCGTCACGGATTCGAAGGAGTTGCTCGTAACTTGACGCTGAGTCAGTGTAAGGCGGCTTGTGAAAATAACAGCACGTGCGTTGCTGTTGACTGGGAACCTGGCAACGCCGGGAAAACCTGCTGGATTTTGACGTCAACGGAAACGAGGGAAACCGAAAACCCTGGAGTTATCACACACTATGTACTGAACCGACCTTGCCTCAGTGAGTGATGCACCTAGTTTAATTTTTGGCCGACGACCTTCAAGGTCGAGCCTTGGGTACGATGACTGTCTCTCTGCGATTGTCTGTCTGTAATGCATGCATTGTGGCTAAACCGTACGTTGTAGGGGGGTCGGCGATGGTACCGTTAGATAGGGCGATGACGAGTTTTTGTAAATTTTCAATAGACTAACCATGTCTCTATCTGCAGCGATTTGACAGCAATGTGGAATGCAAAGTTTCTGCCTGCAGCTATAATCCACGTGCGTCGAATTACCGTATCGTACATTCTACAGCCTACTTGACTAAGACGTCTACTACACAACAAGCCGTCAATTGTTCAAAATACTTTGTATTATAGGAGTGTAAACATTTTATGATTTGATCCAATTTTTATCTATACGGCACAATTTTATGAAATTTATTTTTTGTGCTAACAACTTTTCTGTGTTCGTCTTATATTGCATTAGGCTGCTGGACGTTAACGAAAGACGTTCACGGCTACGACGGAGTGTCACGTGACCTGAAGACGCTGGACGAGTGCCACGCGGCTTGCGTCAGCGAGAGCACGTGCGTTGCTATTGACTGGGAACCCAGTTACATCGGCAGAACTTGCTGGATTCTTACTTCTACCCGAGTCAGAGACACTACGGAACGTGGAGTCATCACTCATTACGAACTGAAGCGAGGTTGTCGGGGTGAGTTCTGCCGTTCCAGCTGCTGCTTCTTACTGCGTTTATTTTGAAAACCAGTGAAATATACACTGTGTCCGGAAAAAAGTAACTCCATAGATATAGTACAATAGAAATGTCACATCTGAACAAATCTGAATAAAATTTCGTACATTTTATTTCCAACAAATTGCTGAAAATATCACCAAATTTATCTTTATAATCATATTTTTTAGCGAAATTATTAATTGTTAAATATCGATAACAAAATATCACGTTACCAATTTGGTGCCACATAGGCCTATTAAGTTAACACCTGTTATTGTACATTACGGTAATTCCAACAAAAACATCTGATTTTACAACATCCATCAACCATCCATCAACTGTTAGCAATTACAGTGCCAAATTTCAGTTAAATCTGCCAAAGCAGATAATAGTTATGGTGGCTTTTGTGAGATCACCCTAACACACTTTAGTTTTAGCTCCTTGCGTGTGACGTCATGCATAAAGACCTGAAACTGAGTGTTTTAGGATGACCTCGCAAAAGCCGCTGTAACTATTGTTTGCTTTGGCCGATTTAACTAAAATTTAGCACTTTACACTATAATGCAAATTTTTAAAAATTGGGGCATAAAAAGAAGTAAATTTTAAAAATTTTAATTGAAAACATATAAGGAATGTGTCCGGCGTCAGGACGCTTCGTTTGAGCCATTAGCGGCGTCGGTCGGTCCAACGGGCTGGTCTGTAGTCGTGCGCAAGGAAAAAAGTAGACGCCTAACGGCGAATTTCGCGCATGCGCAGTCACGCCCCCTTTAAACCGATTGTAACCAAATTTTGCGTGTGGGGTCGGGTGGGTAATGTGATCACTGATGCCAAGTTTTATGAAAATCGGTTAAGGGGTTTCGGAGTTACAGGACCCCCTCAAACGCCATTTCCTATACTTAACGTTCATCGCCCTTACAACAGTGTCAGCACTACCGTGCTGCACTGCGATTGTTGTCTGAAGCGCCCCAGATTCGCCTGTGTTATAATGATAATAATACAATATTTATACAGCGCCATGAAGTCCGAAGATACAGAGCCTGGCTCATCAACAAAAGTGCAGTAGAAACCGTACGTGCTATGTTTGTGTTTCTAGATAATAAGTAATCTGTCTAGCCGTCTGGTTGATCGCCTACAACTCTGCCGTCGTCGACCATCTACAGACGCTGTTTCGATGTGTCTATACAGCCAATAGAAGACGGCAAAATGCGACAGCATACGCGATATATACAGCTAATGTCAACTAAGAATTTCCGCCACTGATTCGCATCCGATTATGCTAATTATTATTAACGAAGCGTCGCAACTCAAAATGCGTGTACGATTTTGCCGTCATTTTTAATTAGGACATAATGGCCTATCTAAGCCGACGGTCAAACCGTCAAGCACTACTACTAACACGTTGTCGCCAGTAGATTATTTCTCTAAAGACAGGCCTATAAACACTGACCCGAAGTTCTAGCATTTTACATTTGACACAATAGGCACTAATCGACAGGCTGACGTACTAACTGAGGGCCCGCTAGTTTCGAGGGTGTCGGGCGTAACTTAAGTCAGCTAGGAATACCATAAAGAGCCAATGGCATGTGAATGGCTATCGCCCGCTTTGCATGCGAACATGGTTGTAGTGATATGATATAATAGGCGAGGTGTGATTAAAAGCATCACCTAGTAGATAGGTGTAGGCCTAATGCACACCTACGACACCAAAATCAGCAGTTGATTTGAGTCTCGTCGGCATCGTAGATGTGAACTGGCCATTAGTTTGCCAGGATTGTATTCTCTGTAATGAACCTGTATTTATGATATTTCACGGCAAAACAGCGTTCTCACAAAACGTGACACATTCCAGGAGACCGGAACTTTCACAACTTTGGAAATAACTCATCGAGCACTTAATTATTTAGGCCTATTTCCTAGCAGTGTTTCACAGTAATTGCTGTGGGCCTTTTTTGATGTTTTATCTATTTTGCTTTTAGTTTTGGAATCCAAGTATACTGAAATTCATGTAAACCTACAAGTAGGTCTAAATTCTAAAACTTTTCAGGATTCAATTCATCTGTGAAAGGAATTTCCATGCTCGAAATTAAAGTCTAAAAATTCCAGCATTTTTCAGTGGGCATATGCCTCGATGGGAACCCTATAAAATAAGCTCACAACTTGGCTTGCATAATATGCGTACGGCAATATTCGCCAATGCTTTCTAGTAGACTCTCGTATGTATCGCGTGAGATTACTGTTGCGTTAACAAATGATGACAATAACAACTGCAGGGCTAAAAATACCAAATAGGCCTTACCTACGGTATTTTCTTATTAAAATATTTGTACTGTGCAAAATATCGGATTCCTGTGTGTGCCATAAAATGTTAAACAGAAAACACGAATTAGCTTCAGTACCTACAGTACTTGCACGAATTCTACTATCAAACCATCATCACCACCACAAAACATTAATATTCAATATCACAAGACATCATGTTACGACTACCACAGACGTCGTGGCAGAAATAATACCAAAAATACGTACAAAGTCTAGGGTTCTTGACTTCCCGGCTCTGCCCTCCCACGACGTCACTGCCAACTGCCACCTAAATTTTAGGCAAACGTAAAAATTTTTCTATTGTTGGAAATCTTGCAAAAATATAAAATCTGAGGCTGAAAGTCCTCCTACACTGGCATCGTGGAAGTCCCCATTTCAAAAAAAAATTATGGGCAAAATTCAGAACAGCCATATCCTTCCTGTCAGAAATCTGTGTATGTCTGAGGGAAAAATGCAACTTTTCACCCAGCCCCCAAATTTTGCATTTTTGAACGAAAACGTTCCAACAGGAAATTTTTTCCTGACAGCCCAAGACTTAGTGGCAAAAGCAATCGCCTCCCTACTTTTGCTACCATGACGACACTTTTAACGCACTACGAGATTTTTTTTTCTGTAAAGGTTAAACTAACTGTTCCATTATTATGTGTATGTATGTGCATTGTCTGGAAAGGCCGTCCCCGAAATGACTTATACTGTGTCGGGCGCAGGCCTGTCGAGAGCCACAGCGGGGCCCGGGGAAACATTTTGGCGGGGCCCCCAAACATTTTCATGGGGCCCCTCTGTCGAGAAAATTTCAGAATGGTACATTTTGGCGTACTTTATATTTCCGGCCGACTGCGGGCCTCCAAACGTCGTGGGGCCCGGGGTAGCTTACCCCTACCCCACCCTCTCGATGTGCCTGGTCGGGCGGGATGTTAAACCCTACACACTCAACTCACTACGAGCTGTGCCCCACTCAACCAAATTTTACACTACTTCCATACATGCTTCACCCTTTGCATGCCATAGAAAAGTAACCATCCCAGCCCCAAAAAAGCACTTGTGAAAATAACAAAAAATTAATGTGATGTAATTAGTGAGTGAGTGAGTGAGTAGGGTTTAACGTCCCACCCGACACAGTATAGATCATTTCGGGGATGGCCTTTTCAGGCAAAATGCACACAAACACATAATAACGGAACAATAAGTTTAACCTTTTACAGTAAAAAACAGAAACACAAAATGCAAAAATACAAGCTAAACCTAAAATTGTAAGAACTCCATTATACGCGTGCATATGTAATTAACATAATGGTAGTTCTAATAATCTTCCCTGTTATCCTCCAGACAGTCATCAATCTCATAATGATGTCATCACTCATCAGATATCAACAAGCAGAAAGCTCTGCACCACGTTACCAGATGCAAAATTACGAAAATCGAAGCAACCGCAAAGATCACAGGATTATTTGACACCGGCTAGATGTTTTAAAGAACACGGCACGTTTGAAATGCAGCCTGTAAACTTTGAAAGATATCCGGCAAAACAGTCGCGTCCATAAATACAGATCGAAAAAATATTATACAATTTTTCGATAATGACAAGGAACAAAAAACCACATCAGCATTGTTGTGTAAAGAGTGAGTTGCAATAAAAATGTGCTCGAGAACAAGCCAAAGCTGATAATAAAAACAATGAACACCACATTAACTGCTAACTGCAAGCGAAAGCACATTGTCATGCAATAACCTCTCAGCTAATATACCACAAAATACAATTCAATTCTACAATTCAACAATTATATAATATTATAACAACATCACATGAGTGAACCACAGTAACATGCTGAAAGAAATCAGACAACACCACGGCTGACACAACTTAAAATGTCTCATCGCCGTTGGAGTTTTAAGAAAAAAACTCGCCATTATTTTCATTTGTCAATTATATACTAAACTTATTCCTAAGTTTGCTATGACTTATTCCTATACTTGACAGAATTCTAAGAACTGGGCTCTTGAAATGCTGTTTTGTAGACAGACGCCTTTCCAGCCAACACTGACCAATGGCAAAAACATTGAACAACTGAGATTAACTCAATATGTTAATGCTACAGGCTAAGCGGTGGTATGTACATAAAACAATCGAAACTAATGGCGGTTCTACAGTTAACAGAAGATGCAAATGCAACAGAATGTCACTTGCCAACTCAAAAAAAAGAAAGCAGTCAGTTACTAGGTACTAACAAAGCAATTTCCAGTAGCCTAATTCAAGCAATAAGATATGTTCAACAAGGAATGCAATGCTCATCGCACTCAGCCATCGTCGCTGCTTCCAGAATTAATGCAAAAAGTGATATACAGCATGTCTAAAAAAACAGTCAAAACTGTTTTTGCCATAACTCTGTCGACCCTCCACCAATCTTGATAATTTTTGGCACACAAATAGCTAAGACGACAGAATTATGTAAAATATACTCAGTGTCCACCTCACCAAATTTATGTCAATGCACTACCGTGTGAAACATAAATGCTCCAAAATGTTGCATGATATCACACTGTTGTCTCCAGTTAATGTTGTAATGACTTAATTAAGCAAACAATATACAGAAATGTGAATTATTTAGCAAAATTATAAGTTTGAAGTAAAAATGTCGTCAATTTATATAGGGCATCGTCGCGTACACGCCTCTAATGCGCTTTCGTCACTGACCAGAGCCGACGGCCGCACAGCCACCGCGTGCTGCCTGCAGACACAGGCTGGCGTAATAGCCCAGCCAGGCAGTCCCAGTCAACTGTACAAAGGTCCCCACCTTCCGTAACCTATATAATGGGTTACTACTCATTTAACCAACCCTGGAGGGATGGCAGGCTGAGTTGGCCTTGTTGGTTGACTGATAGCGAACGCTTTACTCACAAAGTGGTCACACGGCCATCCATCAGTCTAGCGCAGGATAGAGAAAGTTCGCCGGCCAGGACTGACGTTCTAACCACTATGCTACGCCACCAACTTTGTATAACAACTTCCACAAGTTATTAGAGTTTATGCCCAAGATGTGTTCCCCACACATGGACACAATGGTTTAGATGTAACCCCACTGGCTGATAGTGGAATCAACGTTCAACTGATCAAATGACATTCACTCGTTGATTAGATGTATTTTCACCTCATTAGTCAGCTATTTTGTTGTCTGCTATTATCACCATAAAATATTTTATACCACAAAATTATTAAATCACGTGGCGCCCTCTGTTGAATTTGTGATGCAAAGGTGAGCAATCTGATACAAATAATTGCCATGTAATGCAACAATTTGGAGCATCTGTGTTTCACACGGTAATGCATTGACATAAATTAGGTGAGGTGGAAACTTGAGTGCATCTTACATAATGCTATCGTCTTGGCTATCTCTGTGCCAAAAATTAGCAAAGTTGGTAGAAATCACAGGCGTGCGGTAGCACAGCCCTGTGTTAATGGCGACCGGCTAAGTAAAGGGAGAATGGCAAAATTAATATCTAACCCCTGAAAAATTCCCCCAAAAATTTGGCCCAAAAACGGACTTGGAAATTTTCGACCAAAAACGCTCCTGTATAAAAATTTCACCTATAAACGGCCACTAATCGTCATCGTAGGCCCATAAAAGTTGTATAGTGAATAGGCAATATAGACATGGGAATTCCAAATATGTGGTCATTTTGGCCCCCTCCCCATAGGTCACGTGACACGGAGCATGCGCAGTCAACTTTTGGCCTTTAAATGCAAATTTGCGGCTTAATATCTCCGTAACAGTGCAAGATAGACGCATGGTTCCAATGGACCAGCAATAGGAAACCACATGTGCCGAGTCCAACGGTCACGTGACCGATGACGTCACGTGACCCCAAAAGGTCAAACTCGTGACCCCAAAATCTTTGAAGCCCCGTATCTCCGTATCCGTGCAAGATAGGCCCATGGTCATCATTGACCACCAATAGGAAAGTGCCCACGCCGAGTCCGATAGTCACGTGACCGATGACGTCACGTGACCCCAAAAGGTCAAACTCGTGACCCCAAAATCTTTGAAGCCCCGTATCTCCGTATCTGTGCAAGATAGACGCATGGTCATCATTGACCACTACTAGGAAAGTGCCCACAGCGAGTCCGATGGTCACGTGACCGATGACGCCACGTGACCTCAAAAGGTCAAAGTCGTGACCCCAATATCTTTGGAGCCAAATATCTCCGTAACGATGTAAGATAGACGCATGATTCCAATTTACCGCCAATAGGAAACCACATATGCCGAGTCCAATGGTCACGTGACCGATGACGTCACTTGACCCCAAAAGGTGATATTATTCAACAGCACATTGACAGTTAGGCGATGTGATGGTGAGTGATATCACCTTTTTATGATTTTTGCTGTTTTCGATGTGTCACTCATTGCATGTGGCCATTAACAAGTGTATAAACTGATGTTTTGTACATTTATTTGAGAAAGTTATGGCAAAAACAATTTTGACTGTTTTTTTGAGACACAGTGTACATCAATAGGTAGCATCAAGAAAAAACCAAAAACAAAAAGCCAAAATTGCTACAGATGTACAAGAAAACACTGACACCAAAACACAGTGGGTCGGTCAACCATCAAATATATGTACAAACTAACTGTCCAGCAAAAAACAGAGACCTCTGCTCTGTAAAGTTCAGCAGTATTTCAGCAGAACACCGTAGATCACGTCGAGGCTTTGAAAGAGGTGGAGGTTTGTTGAAGGCGCAGACGGAACGATGTATCTGAACTGAACTGAACTGAACTGACATGGTTTAATTTTTGACAAACTGACCAATGGGCAAGCAGTGATACATTACAGTAGGCACCGTCTAACAACATTGGTGACTACGTGACTGACTATGCGTCAACCAATGACCAGTGGGCTCACCCTGCTTGCCTACTGGTCAGTTCGTCAAAAACTAATCCATGTCAGTTCAGTTCAGTCACGTCGCTATGTAGCTGTCATTGTCATTAGGTAGAAAATGCCACCAACGGAGAGAGAAAAAAGTTCCAGACAGAGTGGACAGCTCGACCCATGAGCACCAGAAACCTCCAGTGTCCGTTGCCATGGTCATGGCCCATCTCGTTGTCAATCTCACAATTCACTTCGTCGTACCCGAACGTCGGCTGCTGCATCTGTCGCAGTAGTGGACTTAAATAAGGTGGCGGTTGCCGAACGCAGCGAATGCTCCTGAGTCTGAGTTCGAATCCTGGTCCGGGAACAGCCGGGGACAACACTGCTCCGAAAGTGATCTTGGTCCACGGCCGGAAGTAGCCGGCGATGCTCTGGAACCAATGCGCTGCAACCACCCGAACATCAGTTGCCAATTCCATACCTTCGCCTTCCGTCACGTCCAGTATTACTTCGTAGGTCAGTCGGTTGAGGTCGCGGAGGTGGCACGAACTGCCCTGCAGCTTGCTGAACGTGCAGGCTTCGAAGTCTTCCGGATCATCCGCGAGCACGGAACAATCGTCCGGCTGGTGCTCGCCATATGCGCACCGCAGCCAGTTGGACAACGGATACGGCAGCCACGCTGCGACCGACTCGGCGGGGTTTTCCACGTTAATGATCGACACCTGCTTCACCACTGCGGATGCGTTTATGCGGGCTCCGTTAAACTTTGAGCATGAGACCAGGGTCGCTTCTGACGACAGGCAGTACCGATGGTAGACCTTCCAGGACAGAAATCCTCCACTTCTGCTGTCTGCCGGGTCAACATTTCGTGGAGGGATAAAGACATAAGCCAGTGGAACACAGGATGCAATGACGATCACCAGAATCAACACGGCACGAGAGATCGGTGACTTTCCGCGAAGACTGAACCACGGGCCGATGCGGAACCCCGACCGCGACCACCACATGAAGATGCTGACGCCCACCACCAGCGTCACAGTCGTGAAGAGCTTTATCACCGAGGAGAAAGATGCCACCGTGCGGAAAATGTAGATTCCATATCCAATGACGATGAACGGCATGAAAGGCAGGAAAACAATCAACCCAATCCAGCCAACGAAAGCACGAGCCAATCCAAACCACGTGGACCTGGTGAGGAAAGCAACCGTAAGACGCCACCAGAAGAAGCACACAAGATGCGGTATAAGAACCTGGTAGGTACCCTGCCAAGACTTACGGGCAGCCATTCGGATGAAGATGACTGGCACGATCAGAAACGCCAACGATGGCAGGCCGATACTCACGTAGAGTCCATGGACCGGCAGCTCTATGGATAATCCGGGTCCGAAGAGATACCAGAGGACAGTGTGCATGACGGGAAGCTCGGGTAACTTTTGGATCAGTGCCGGAAGGATTGTCGAAATGCAGTCGATAGATATCGAAGTCAGCGCAAGGCTGTCGTAGCGATCGCTCAGGGCGATGAAACAGGCTACTGCCGTCATGGCCGAGAGGGCTCCAAACTCGGGACACAACATCCAGCCGGTGTCGGCAACACTGAGCGACGCCACGCAGAGAGGCAGGGCTAGGAAGAAGTTGGCGTAAGGTCGCATGGAGTTCCACAGGTACATGGATGCGGCGGTCTGCTCGTCGAAGCTGTTCAGTAGTCGTGACAGCATGCCGGCGATCGTCTTCACGTCACTGAGACGACGTCGCGACTGCAGCATCTGCGCCGTGGCTACAATTCAATTCAACTGAATTCAGTCTAATTCAATTCAATTTTTAGCCGACCGTACTTAAGTAACGGTCGAGCGATTGGCATGATTGTCGTCCGTCCGTCCGTCACGGATATATTGTGGCTAAACGGTGCACGACAGGGCCTAGATTGCTACGGATCACTAATAGGAAGTCGCATATTGGCTTTCAAATGACATATAAATCATTGACCCTGGACGACCTTAAAGGGTCATAATACATTATGCTATGCCAATCGTGCGATACTGTGGCTAAACGGAAAGTCATAGGGGGTCTGCGATGGTACCAGCGGATAAGGCCGTGGCAACTTCCTATAGGTTGTCAATAGTAACCACTCTATCTGCAGCGTTTTGGCCGCAATTTTCAATGGAAAGTTTCAAGCTGTAAGTGGACGTATCTCGAAAATGATGAAAGATAGAGCCAAGGTTACTAATCACTAATAGAAAGTGGCATATGCTCTTTCGAATGAGATGAAAATCATTGACCCTGGATGACCTTGAAGGTCGGTATACGCCATTGTGGCTAAATGGTGCGAGATAGAGCCTAGGTTGCTATTGATCACTAACAGGAAGTCGCACATGGCTTTCAAATGACACAAAAATCATTGACCTTAGATGACCTTAAAGGTCACTGACAACCAGTATGATCAGCTATCCTAGCGACAGCCAGGCCTGTCGAGAGCCACAGCAGGGCCCGGGGAAACGTTCTCGCAGGGCCCCCAAACATTTTTGTGGGGCCCCTCTGGGGAAAGAATTTTTAATTTTTTTCTTTTCAAAATGGTGCATTCTGGTGTACTTTATATTTCTGAGTGACAGCGGGGCCCCCAAAACATCGTGGGGTAGCTTAGCCTCCCTACCCCACTCTCTCGATGGTGATAACTGGGCTACTTGTATTTGTTTCAGTTAACACGGTTCCATATCAGTAATAAACAGAAGACAAAAAGATAACAAAATATACACAGGAGAGAGAGACAGGAACGCATTGATGTATAGGAAAATCTCAATATCTCAACTGCAGCAGAGTGGTAGCACTATACTTGGACAAATGCGCAGTGAAATATAAACATAAGCTATAACTTCTGAATAAACATAACTTAACAAACATGTGTGGCTTGACGGTGTAACGACAATGAGCCAGACTGGTGACCGAAAGGTCCCCGGATCGACTCCGATCCGGGGCACTGTCAGGTAACGACTCTGGGCAAGCTATTCACACACATGTGCTTCTATCACCAAGCAGTGTAATTTGGTACCAGTCAAAGGGCAGTGACACTCTCTGGCTGGGAAGGTAGCCATGGGCCTGGTGGAAAGTAATGGCAGCCTACCACCGGGTTTATGACTACGTCACCTGCGGTCTGACTGCCTAGAGACCAGGATCAGCTCCGATCCCTACGCTCGTTATTTAGTATGGGATACCTAAAGTTACCTAACGGACATGGACCACTTACATACGACCAGCACCGCGAAGGAGCCGTAGAACAAGAGTAGAGGCAGCAGCCACAAGACAGCATCCAGCGAGATAGCGCTGTAGACCAGGAGCGCTACGATGGTATAGATCTGGTTGATGGGGATCATGGAACGCAGCCACAGACCACCCTGAGTGCCAAAAGTCTCAACCGTAACTTCCAACATCCACGAAGCTGTCTTGGCCGGGTAGCGTCTCAGCTAGCCAACATTCACACAGGCATCAGACATCTTCAGATAGTCAACATATCTACCACGTCAATTATCGAATGCAAACCTGAAATCAATTTCTCAATGATCAAATCTGGGATTTAGAAATGCGTTATCCCAGGATCCAATTTTCCGGATTAGGCTTACGGATTGTTTAATATTCAGTATCACTACAGAAGCCCTACTAGGCTTATTTCATGCACAGAATGCACAACTGAAAAAAAAATAAGTAAAACACCAGGCACTTCAATATGACTATCACAGTCAAAATGCAACAAAATATGTATAACTACTAAAAAATTTTATTTAATAATTTTTTTGTAATCCTCAAGTCCCGGGATTGAATTTCCACCGATTTCGGAACTCGAGATTGATAACAACCTCCAGGCCCATTTGGGATCCAGAGATTGCAATCGCTAGCAAAAAATCAATCACTCAAGCAATCAATCGCTTGATCAAAACACATTTTCTCTCTCTTTCTGTCTTTCTCTTTCTTTTGGGCTGTGGATCCCTCGGGTGAGGGGTAAGCCACACGGGTTCTCCGTCTCCACTCAGCTCTGAGCTATTCTCCACGTCCTCCATGTTCAGCTTGCGTTACCAGCTTCGACAGTGCATCACTAACTTTAACCATTGGATGGAAGCTAAGCAGGGACAAAACTGAACTTCTCTGGGCTGGTACGAGGCACACTCTCTCGCAGGAGGGTGGTTGTTTTCCTTCCCTGTAGCTTGTTGCTGATACTATTCATCCAAGTCAGCATGTCAGAGCATTGGGAGTTGAGTTCTCAGTCGACTTCAGCCTCGAGAAACACGTCGCGACCTGCTTCTACTATCTTCATCAACTTCGACATGTCCGGCGTACACTCAGTACAGAGTCTGCTATGACGTCACTGGTGCACGCCTTTGTGATGTCTCGAGTCGACTACTGCAACGTCGTTTTCGCCGGGTCTCCAAAGGCTATCACTGACAAGTTGTACCGAGTGCTGAACATAGCAGCTCGTGTGGTTACTTGTACCCGGAAGTCCGACCGCGGTCTGAAGCAGCTGATACTTTCTGAGCTCCACGGGCTTGATGCAGCTGAACGCATCAAGTATAAGATCAGTATGTTTATGCATCACTGTCTGCATGGAAATTTTTCTATTCAGCGTACTAATGTATGAAGCACGTTGAAGGCTTTTGGCCTTGACACGCTATATAAATTTACGTTTTACTTACTTACTTACTTTATAAACACTAAAATTTAATGAATTTGTATAGAAGGTAGCCACAGTTTTTGGGTAAAAATTAAGACTTTTCCGGGACTTTCTAACACTTTTTCCAGACCCATTACATGATATTCTACTACAACATGCTAAACATCTCCAGCATTATAAACATACAAGAGTCGTTCGATAAATACGTCACAAAACAGCGTCTTTCTGTTAGTTTTCCAAATATTAAAAATATGAAATATACGTTTTGCAGGAAATTTAATTCCGAGTAGTAGCTGTGAGTTTTATGATGATGACGTCACTGTGACGTCATTTAGAAACATAAAATACGACGACGTTGACACTGAAATCCTCCCGTGAAGAACAGCATGCCGTTATTGCATTTTTGGACAAAAAATAAATGCATATCAGATTCACTTTAAGATGCATCCAGTTTATGACGACAAGTGCTTTACAAAGCAAACAGTTCAAGTTTGGTGTAAGAAAATACTAGATTGGCAGAAATTTGTACCGAGGTGCAATCAGTCATTCTTCAGTGGCATGGACAGCAGCCAGCATCGTTTTTTGGCATGGGGCATTCAAAAGTTAGCTGACAGATAAAACAAATGTTTCAGCAAACTCAGACGAAATGTTAAAAAAATAAAACATTACTCTAAAGCATTTAAAGAGATGACGTTAACTTGTTAAGTTTATTTATTGTTTTCCTTCTTATGCTGTTTATCACTTGCAAGTTAGAATAGATTGCTGGTGGGAAAAATGAAACATCAAATAATAATATTGTGAAACATCACAATAATAACGTCATCATCAAAAAAATTCTACACGTGTTCAAAGTAAAATTCCCTACAAACCGTATTTTTCGGATTTTTAAGATTTGGAAAACTAGCAGAATGACGCTGTTTTGTAACTTATTTATCGAACGACCCTTGTAACTTTCACATCGTGGTAACAGTGACTTAAAAATGAAATTCAAGGACCTCCTTGAGGCCCTCTTCCATCAAATTCCAAAACTATCTCTTTGTTTCTTTCTATTTCTTTTCTATTTTTTCTATTTTTTAAAGACATCCAGCTCCTGCAAAAATAAAATTTTTTCAAGAATCTTCAAAGACTTATGGCCATTTTAAATATTATTAAATATTATTTTAAATATTACATAATCTATCGAAAGAACTTACCTTCTGTATAAATGAGGCTGATTTGAATGATTCCCAATCAGCGTCGTTCTTGATGGATGCGGTAAGTGAACTGCTGTGGCCTTCCAGCCGACGAATCATTTTGTCCACAAACTCATCTTCTGAGATGTCCGCATCACCTCGGCCTAGTAACACAGACATATCAAATGTTCAGTTAATTGTTTAAAAAATCAGCGATCGATAACAAATATTTTAATCGTTAAAATTCGGATTTAAGTAATTGCACTAGCCAATCTGATAAATCAATCTGCACTACCAAATGTAAGACTTAACTCACTGGAAAATCTCAAAGCAACTGCTAATAAAAGTTTTAAAAAGTAATAATAATAGATATGTCACTAAAATCAATTTATAAATGGCCCCAAATGTGTCTTTAATTAGCTGTAAAAGACTAACAAAAACTGTACAAAATCTACATGGTTCCTACTACTCTGCAGGATTCATTTTCCCTGACTTTTCACTGACTTTCGAGGACAAAATTAATCATTTTCGCTAACTAATTTGTTCACGCGAAATACCAGTGTCAGTTTTCAATCGCTTGCAATCACACTAGAAACAAAAGCGAAGGAACAAATTCAAAAGTGGAGATACAAATAATCTGTGAGCAAAGCGAGCACAAAAATTTTTGAACCATTGTACACAGTCTGCGTACAACAGCTCAAATTTTTTTCTGCATCTTTGTTAACTTTTTCACCCTGGTACTTTGATTTTCCCTGACTTTTCCCTGACTCTCGAATTTTCCCCTGACTTTGGAATGTCAAATTCCCTGACCTTTCCTGATCCTCTAATTTTTCCCTGACTTTCCGTGACTTCCCCTTACCATAGGAACCATGATCTACAAAATTCCTCTAACGTAGTGAAAGCTAGGACCAAGCAAGCAAACGAAGACCTGCTTTCATGAGGAGTTTCATCTCAGTCTTATTCTTTGCGACGTTGGAAACGCTCTGCGGGAATTCGGACTTCGTCACGCGTTGCAAACCATCGTGGGACGTCTGAGGTTTCAGCTCACGGAATATCTTACGCACAGCTTCACGAGCAAGTTTGTCATTCCGAGGCGTCTTAGTGCACCAGCACACCTCAGGCCTGTTCCCCTCATCCACTCCTACAGACAATGAGTTAATAAATAAATAAATCACCCAGTCAATCGAAGATTTTTAAAGTGGCCTAAGCAATACAAACTACCACTAGGAACTGCATCATAAGGGGTTAAAAACAGACACCGAACGAAGCTGCAGTTTTCTGATAGACATGCATCCATATTTCAAACAGAATTCGAACAGACAACTGCAAATTTCTGGCAGAGAAGATTATAAAAAAAGGTAAAGCGTGCCATGCCTCTCCGAGGCATAGGCAGGGTGCTCATCTCCCTTTCCGTGGCCATTGAGCCCGCAAGTGGATAAACCACGTGAGTCCGTGACGCATGGCCAGTGTGACGCCAGACCTACAGTTACCTTCCCAGCCGTAGAGCATCACCGCCCTTTGACCACCGGTACCAAATTTTACTGCTTGGTGACAGAGGCACATGTGTGTGAACAACTTGCCCAGAGTTGTTACCTGACAGTGCCCCAACTCGGAGTCGATCCGGGAACCTTTCAGTCACCAGTCTGGCCCGTTACCATTACACTACCAAGCCATACACAGAAAAGATTATGGGTTCTCAAAATTTCAATTATGACTCTAGATTTCCCCTAAATTGAGGGGTTTTTTTGCCCCAAAATTTTGCAATTTTGGACCAAACATTTCTGCCAAAATTTAGAGGGCCACTGCCCCACAACGCTAATGTAAGTGCAAATAATACAAACCACCGCTAGCTCCACCAGAGGCAGATTACATGGAGTAAATAGTGACAAAAAAAATCTAGGAAACAAGTGAGTTTTAAGTCGCCGATGGAAGCTGAATGCCACATCAGCAGATGTCGCATCGTCTGGCATGTCGTTCCACATCCATGGGCAGACAACCGGAAAAACCCATTTGGTTGGCGACAGTTGTCAACTTGAACAAAGGCTCTGTAAGGTGGTTAGTGTCACCAGAATGTGGGTACTATAGAAATTAAATAAACAACTATTCTACAAAACTAGTTAAATGACAACAAATGTGACACACTTTAAGTACAGTACACCTACCAAGTTGCTTGTCAAGGCAATCAGCCAGAAGTCTGGTGGCTTCATCGTTGCCCTGCTTCGAAGCTTTGACCAGCAACGAAACAGCACGCTTGGCCGTTGGTTCAGAGTCACTGTCAAGCTGTGCAAGCTCGAGATAGTGCCGGGCAAGTGACAACTGGGCTTGCTCGTCCCCCGCATCCGCAGCAACCTGCTGTTGATCCACCTCTGCCACTCCATCACCTACCAGACAATCAGGCAACAACGACAACAATGTATCCATAATTAATGGCAATGTATCACGTGTGTGGTGTGGCTTGATAGCAGTGTTTAGCAGGTCGGACACAGCAATCACGAGGTCACGGGTTCAACTCCTAATCACTCCACCATCAGATAACAACACTGAGCAAGTTGTTCACACACCACAGCCAGTCAGTGCAATGCCGCAGTTTGGGGGCCCTGAGAACTAAGTAACCAAATCCAAAATAGACGACTCAAAAGTTTGATCATCTGCTTCTGGCTGTCATGTGGCGGGGTGGTAGCCAATGGCCATCTGGTGGCCTGCAGTTAAGGTTACAGTTTCAAACAGGGTTAGGGTTAATGTTAACATTAGAGTAAGCTTTGGGGTTAGGGTTGGGAAAGAAGCAAAATGGAACCCACGATTATCGAACCCTCGCATTATCAACCTACAATCAGTTGTTGGTTATGCGAGCTTGCATGGGCTGTCCACTGAAGCCAAGGTTAGACTTAATTTCCGTGCCTGCGCACAGTCTGAACTTCTGAAGTGCATTGTATGACATCTTGGTTTGTATGACATCATCTAAGGACAGACACTTTGGGTGGTTCATTGGGCAGAGGGCTTTGTCGTTGTAAACGTCGACATTAATCAAAAATGAATATCAGATGCCAAGAATATTCCACAATAGCTCCAGCCAGAACAGCATCCGATATTTCTACAGCTGTCCGATTACCCCTGAGTGACCCAAGAAAATACAGCTCATACAGTATACTGACCAGTATTCCAGTAAACTAAATCTATTGTGGCGACATTGACAAATGTCGCCGCACTATGCGGCAAAATACACTAATGTGGCGGTAAACAACTTATGTATAAGTTGTCTTATGTTTTTACCCAGTCCACTCATAATCTAGTTAGGCCGATTCCGAAAACCATCTGGACTGTTATAAAATATGTAAAAATTGGTGATTTCTTTAAATTTTGAACATTTGTAAAATGTAATTTCTTGAAATATGCTTTCGTTCATTAACTAAGTGTGAATTAGAAACGCTGAGTTAGCGCTGACGAGTGACAGCCAACCTGTCCTAGGTGCAGTAGGCTGAGATGAGTCTTTGTTTTAAGCCTACATGTAGGGTGAAAAGTGCTTAAAGTAGGCTGCTAGTAGCTCTGTAACTAGTGCTCGCAGAGTTTGTTCCAGACAATGGGAGCAGCAACATGCAGGGAACGAACGAGACAGGAATGCTGCATAGCTGCTGAGGGCTAGCTGATATAGCATGCTGATATAGTAGATCAGCTGTGGGTGAATGCAAAGTTGTCGTAGGCTGAAGATGTCAATGTCGGTGACGGTGCCCTGTATATTGACTTCACACGAAGCACGACAGAAAACTGCAGGATCAACGAAAAAGGAAGGGAAGGAAGAGAGGGCATCTGCTGAAACTTAGGTCCGTCACTGACTGTAATAATGCGCGACAATTATTGCCGCTTTATCAGACAATTCTGCCAATTAGCGCGCGATATTTGCCGTGGTAAAAGTGTGCAATTCGAATAGCGACATAGCGCATTAGTGTATTACACCCACTTCGTGCGGCGACATTTGTCATTGCAATAGCAACGTGCATTCCAGTAACCCAGGGCCACAATTTCCCTGAACCCGTTCCCTTAACCGTTCATCTGCATGCTTCGGTTAAACTGCAGTTCATTATAGCCAATAAACCTAGGCGAAAGGTTATCAACCTGTCTTCAAATTTTAATGATTCAAAAAAGGTTTTTGCAAAGATTTATGTCTTATGAGTTATTATCTGTAATAAAATTGTTGGGTTTTTTGTTATTTTTTGTTGAGAGAGATTTTTTTTACAGTAAAACAGCAAGAATTGGCATAGACATGGCATTATGCCTTTCGATAGCCAATGCGACGTCATGCATAATTTTAGCGAAATTGTGTTCAATGTAACGTATTAAACACCTTTTTTGATGGATCGGCATTGCAGTCATTAATTTAATTGTTTTAACTTAGCATCATTCAAGTTTTAATGCAAGCAGAACAGAATTTGTCAACATCAACATCTGAACCAGTAAAACATTAAACTTCACAAAGTAACATAACGTATTCACAAATGCGAGGTATTGGTATACTAATCATAGTGTGTCAGTATTCTACGCTAGTTACGTTTTCGTGTTCGATGAAATGTCAGTGATTAAATGTGAAGTATATGACCAGATAACATAGCTAACACTAACCCTAACCCTAAACCCTAACCCTAACCCTATCGCTAATGTCGATCAGCTCATCGATGGGCAGCGGCTGCAAGTTGGTGTTGTCCTCTGCAACAGCCGCAGGGCCTGGACTTCTCACGCCCAAGCCTCGCAGACCACACCTGGCGGCAAGTGACATCAGTGAAGCTGTACTCAGCTTGCAACCATAGCCCCAGCAGCTGACCACGACTGTAGACTTGGTCATGCATGGCTGAACATGTAGAACACACGGAACATGGCCGCGGCCAACAGTCTAGCTAGGCTTGAGCACGAAGCAGGTTTTCCAGGCGAAATATTCCACGAGGGCTCGGCAAACTGGAAAACAACATGAACCTTCGTACTCCAGAAACCACAGGCTAAAACGCAGTCATACGTTCAGCAAGCAGAAACGCGTACGGCCGCAGCATTCATACAAATTCGTCAGACACGCGGCAACGCGGCTACCATGTAGCGGCACCACACATTTAGTTTTGTGCGCCCGTAAGTTCTGTAAGTTACTGCGGGCGACAGTGAGAGGCAAAATAATCATTCATCATGCATGCGCATATACGTAAGCCTACTGCAGCGCTTCGTTTGACAGACAGATCACATGAATAATGTGAATTCTGTCACCGAAGCACACCCCCAAGTCGTGTCACTTGTGTATTGGTTCTTGCTGACGAAAAGAGCGAAATAAAAGCTGCACTAAGACCAGCAGCAGTTTGTTTTCTTATTAACGCTTCATCTAAAAAATTAAATCTGACACAATCGCTTACAGGTTGAAGATAGAATAGAATAAAATAGAACGTTAGAAATTTTATAAAGGCGGGGCTATTATTTTAACTAAATTATGTCCGCCAACTTCAGAACAATTTTTAGCTAACCATACTTGAGTAAACCTAATGCAGTATAATAACATACCCGCAAATTTCCGATTTCACTTACGTTATTCAATTGCCAAAGATGTCACAAGTCTGAAAATGAAGAAATATTTCTGATCGTTTCACCCTTTTCCAACTGACTTGCAACAAATCGTACATGTGCATGCAATGCGATCTCCACGTCACGGCTGTTTACTTCAAGTGTCTATCGACCGAGGACGATTGTGACACCGATCGTACTGGATTTTAGTTATTTTAATTGCAACTGAATGCGACTACAAACCCTAAACCTAACCCTAACCCTGACCCTAACCCTAAAACTAACCCTAATTCTACACCTAAGTCTGAAGATCTAAACATGGTCGTTCTCGGTTTTTTGATGCCCGCATGTTTATTTCCGATGTGAATATGTTTGAAGTTACGTTATGTTATATTAGCGGAAGTTTACGACTGCCATGACAGTCCAGTACGATGTTTATGTTGATTTTGTGCGAAGTTATGTTGAAGTTGTTAAAAGTCTGTCTTACTGTTACAAAAAGTTAATTGTTTTCACCGCTCAAACAAAACCTCTGACGACAAACATTTTAAATGATTACTGATTGGTGTGATTACTACAACATTTGTAGTATGGCCAATTGCAGTATAAATTCTGCCTAATGCTTCTAAAAAACTGATGAAAAATATGCTGCCTGAGCGTATGTGATCTGTGCATTGCGGCCCCAGCATTTTTCTTTTTCACCATGGACTTGCGACAGTTTCTGCCATCTAAAACGTTACGATCCACAGCTTAGAAACGACGTTAAAAAGCCGAATTAACGTGTTTGCAAATTGTAAACAAACACAAAATGTAAACAAATCGCAGTGTACGCTCCTTTAGTGTTGTGCGATACCTGATTTTGGAGTCAGGTATCGCGATACTCGATACTACCGCGATACCAAAAGTCTTCGCTGCAGATAAAAAGTTAATCCATCCCCTTTCCCTATTATTTAGCGCTCTTGTTAGGTCTCGCGCTTTCAGTCGTTCATTCAGCGCAGTCGACTAGTGTTCAAGGGTTACCTTCGTTTGATAATAATTTACCGCCACGTTCTTGTCCATCTAGACTGGCTGCAAAGTGGGTCATAAATGTACCGTGGCTAACGAATAGGTCTTTAAAAAACTTTTTAAACAAATAAAATTTACACGAAAAAAACTTTTACACGAGAAATTTCTTTCTACCGTGTTTTTGGTGAATAAAAATGATATGGCGCTGCTAGGTCTTATAATCCTAGCCCTATGGCAATGGTGTTTGCTTGCAAAATTTGAGCGATGGAGTGCAAGGGAAGCATTTTCAAATTTCGAATTGAATGGAAGAGTTAGGCAAATGTCTTCTCAACCGAAAACTGGCCGTAAGAACCTATCTCAGAAACGGTAAGAGATAGGGCCAGGTACGGTTGCTATTAATCATTAGCCTACTAAGAAGTCCATTAGACCTTAAACATAACATGACAAAAAGCCCAGTTGTCGCTATGATAGCCAACCGTACTAGTTGTCAGTGACCTTGAAGGTCATCCAAAATAAATGATTTTAATGTAATTTGAATTAAAAAAGCGTTGGCCTATGCCACTTAATCCTATTCGTGATTAGAAACCTTAACCCGATATCTCGCCGTTTCCGAGATAGGGCCACTTTAATTATAGCTTAAAACTTTCCATTACAAATTGCGGCCAAACCGCTGCAGATGAACACATGGTTACTACTGACAGTTAATAAGAAATTGCCAGCGCCCTATCCGATGGTACCATCGATCGCCAACCCCTAGCCTACGACTTACCGTTTAGCCATAATATCGCACGATTGGCATATCATAGTGCGTTATGACCCTTCATTGTCATCCAAGATCAACGCTTTTTATATCACTTGAAAGCCAATATGCGACTTTCTTATGGTGATGCAATAGCAACCTATAGGCCCTATCTCGCACCGCTTAGCCACAGTACATCTGCTACAGAAAACGGACGATGACTGTCGGACAGACAGACAACAACTCGTACCATAAGCACAACCGTTATTTAAGAATTAAGTACGGTCGGCAACAATCATTGACCTTGGATGACGTGGAAGAGACAACGCATTCCGCTATGCCAATCGTGGGGTATTGTGGCCGAACGGTAGACTAAGTCGTAGGGGTTCGGCGATGACGCCATTCGATAGGGCGATAGCAACTTCTTATAGGCTGTGAGTACTAACAATGTGTCTATCTGCAGCGGTATGGCCATCGTTATCGCCGCCTCGTTTATAGCCTGAGGAATAGGCCTAGTCGAGGCCTCTCAGTGTGATGTAGGCTACGTTGCGACTGAGTTTCTTTCTGGTAGACCTAAGCTTGAAGCCGTCATTCTTCAACGTCACAAAATGTCAGCCATATCTGACTCGCTTTTTGTTAGGAGCCGCGTCTCTGCGCCTGTAAGTTATGTAAGTTACGGCGGGCGACAGTGAGAGGCAAAATAATCATTCATCATGCATGCGTATATACGTAAGCCTACTGCAGCGCTTCGTTTGACAGACAGATCACATGAATAATGTGAATTCTGTCACCGAAGCACACCCCCAAGTCGTGTCACTTGTGTATTGGTTCTTGCTGACGAAAAGAGTGAAATAAAAGCTGCACCACGACCAGCAGCAGTTTGTTTTCTTATTAACGCTTCGTCTAAAAAATTAAATCTGACACAATCGCTTACAGGTTGAAGATAGAATAGAATAAAATAGAACGTTAGTAATTTTATAAAGGCGGGGCTATTATTTTGACTTAAATATGTCTGCCACCAACTTCAGAACAATTTTAGCTGACCGTACTTGAGTAACGGTTGAGCTTATGGTACGAGTTGTCGTTTGTCGTCTGTCTGTCTGTCTGCAACGGATGCATTGTAACTAAGCGTTAGGTCGAATAATTAGCCATGTGTCACAAATCTAAGCATGCAAAATTTTAACGATTTAGTGCAAAGGGAACGTTTTCAAGATCGGCGTTGAATAAAAAGAGCAATTAAGAAAAATGTGCGTTTTTCAACGGAAAAAGACCACATCTCGAAAACGGTCAGCGATACGGCTAATGTTATTATTAATCACTAATAGGAAGTGATATACGCCCGAGATAAAACGAAAATCATCGACCTTGGTTGACCCTGAAGATCACCGACAACCTTTACGGTCGGCTATTTCAGCAACAGCTGGGCTTTTTGTACCTAAGTGCGTAGGCATAAACATAGCAGACCGAGGGCGCAATCTTTCAGTCGTTCAACCAGTTAATCGAAATGCTTTAACCAACTAAAATTAATTATTCGAGCAGGTGAAGAGAAAAAATCCTTGACGCTGCGTCGTACGTAATACCCCTTTTACACGATGAAGCAAACATCAAGCAAATATGAAGCAATCATCCAGCAAATTTCAAGCTAACGTCAAGCAAACATCGAGCAAATATCAAGCATACATAAAGCATAGTTTACACGATCAAGCAAACATCAAGCACGTGTATTTTGAATACATTTGCTTAATGTTTGCTCGATGTTTGCTTGATGTTTGCTTGATCGTGTAAACGGGGTATAAACCATAGCGACCTGACGAAGCATGACGTCGTGCTTTATACCGACGGGCAAATTGTTGTCTAAGACTTATTGCGTAAGCAGCGGACTCGTATAGAGCGAGGCTAAGAGTATAGACCACTATCCCCAACGTCATGTTAACAGCGACGCTGTATAAATGTATACAATTGGCAAATTTCACACTGCACACTGCACCCACTCAAGACGGCAATCGTAGCCAATAAATCAGACAATTAGACAAAAAATAATAAGCACTCGGCGAGTGCAAAAACTCCGCCGGCAATGTCATGACAAATTCTTATCATGCCTGGACCTATTCATTTGACATCATTACTAACTGATGCAGACCTATAACAAAAATATGCTATTTAAAATATAACACCGTGAAAATGTGTTGGTGATAATCAGCAATCAGGAAAAGCAATTCTTCTTTCATTCTTGAAAACATCTTTCTTGTCAGAAAATTTTCGATGAAATTCAAAAATAATTTCGTTGATGATGTGCTGCGAAAAAATAATGTTTTTGCGGAACAGTTTTTGTACAGCAAAAATAAAAACTTGTTTTTGACTCATAAATACATAATATGTCATTGTTATTTTACATTGTTTTATTAATTTATTATCTTAATGCATTTGAAGTGCAATTTTTTTGTATGCAGACAGATGTAGTTTTTTTGTACGCGTGAATTGCAAAGTATTTGTCAATACATGCTATAAGCCCAGGTTGTAAAAATCTCAATTTAAGTTCTTGATACTGTTAGTATGTGTGTGTGTGTGTGTGTGTGTGTGTGTGTGTGTAAGTAAGTGTGGTCGATAGTTTTTTACGCGCGAAAGCAGCTACTGCTTTAGCGCGTCTTAGCCATCGCAATTTTTTCCGTCCGTCCGTCCGTCACACGCGTGGATTAGTCAAAAACGGTGAAGATAGGATCACCAAATCTTTACATTGGCTGCCCGGAATACTCTAGTTTCAAAAACCGTAAAGCTTTTCCATAAATTCAAAAGGGGTCACTCACAACGAAGGCTCTAAATAAAAGGGGGTAAGAAAAATTTGCAATTTTTAGCCAATAAATCACTGTATGATGCGAGATAGGGCCTATGTTACTATTAATCGCTAATAGGAAGTCGTACACTGGCTCTCGATTGCTACCAAATTTAATGACCATAGATAACCATGAACGCCAAAATAGGGGGTTTTATAGAGTTTTTGCGATTTTGGCTGCGAGACACATTTCAAGAGCGAATTTCGCCGAATTCGCTACAGATAGACAAGGACAAGCTGCACATTAAATTTTCAGCATTGAACGTAGATTTTAACGGTCCAAGCGCGACCTTTTAGGTTCAAAGAAACCTGCACACGAGGGCATCAAAAAGCGGTACTTTTTAAAAGTCGTTATTTTACCGTTGTTGGTAAGTCTACCGTTAAAACGGTTGCAGATAGGCATGGATATGCTGCCTATTACAACAAAGTGACTAGCTTTTTAGTCGTATCAACATTGATGACTTTGAAAGACCCTAAACTCCAAAATAAAGACTTTTATTGTTCTTTGCAATCTTCGGCTGCGCCGTGCACTTCAAGAGTGAATTGCGACGACATGGCTAGCGATAGACTAAGGCAACTTGCGAATAAAAACTGCTATAGGATTTCGCGCGTCTCGTGAGCATTAACTCAAATTTCCTGTTCCTTTCAGTAGTCAATAGCTTAGCTATTTTAAAATTATTGCGAACGTGGCTGACTGCGAAATTAGCAGTTTGGCATCTTACTAGTAGTTTTTGTCTTTTTTTTGCTTGCAACTCTGAAACAAAGATATTTATTGATTGACCGATTGATTGATTTTAAAGGTAAATTTGCAGTTGCCGGTCTGCACAGCACTAAAACTTTACCGGCAGGATGGTGATTTATCCTGACACCTCATCTTCTTCGCTTCCCTCAATTATTTCTCTCATGTTGCTCCAATCTTTTTCTTTACATTTTTCACTCAGTTCATTTTATTTAGTCATTATGCCCAGAAATAAATTATCAAAGTCCAGTGAGACGCAAACATAAGTATGGCCATTTCAGAGTAGAAGTCATCGTGCGACTGATCTGTATGCCTGTGCCAGTAAAGGACGTTTGAAAATTCGTACATAACATATGATGAAGGCATAAAGTTGTTTGCTTGACGACGACTTATACCCCGTTTACACGATCAAGCAAACATCAAGCAAATGCATTCAAAGTACACGTGCACGACGTGTGCTGTAATTGCTTGATGTTTGCTTGACGTTTGATTGGCGTTTGCTGATGTCTGCTTGATGATTGCTTTGTGTAAGCTATGCTTTATGCATGCTGCATATTTGCTTGATGTTCGCTTAATGATTGCTTGACGTTGGCTTCATCGTGTAAACGAGGTATTACATTTTTCTTGGGCTATCCTAGTCTATATATACGACAGTCGCTGTGCCATGGGGTTTAAGCCACGGGCGCGGTTACTATTTACCAACCACATCGTTGATCACACTTTGACAGGCTACTACAGTTATTAGCTTATGATTGGTGCTGTGCCGGCGCCTACAGACATGTCATAGAGGTCCCTGAATGTGTACACTGCGACATTTTTGCTGTTGGAGACGACAACTTCGTGACAGCAGACGCGGGAAAACATACGTCACCGCACGTCTACATTAACGTGTAGTAATAGAAGTAGAGTACAAATAGGGTAGACAAAAATCGTGAAGCCTGAGTAAATAAATTCTCCTGCTTCCTTTTTCCATGCGTCTCTAAAAACTGCGTTCCGAAAAATTTGTTAGACCCTGAAGAATATTGTTGCAGTTTTTAGTTGGTTTTCACAGTTCTGCAGACGAAACTGTTTGCATTTAGTCCCCTATGCTGCACGATCTTTACTTTAGTTTTTACGCACGACAACATGCAATGCTTCGCGCGTCTTAGCCATCATCTAGGCGTCTGTCTGTCCGTCCGTTCGTCTGTCACACCCTACACTGTATCAAATGGGCGACACCTAAAATCATAAAATTTTTATTGTGGGCTGCCCCAAAGACTGTAGTTTATCGTGACAAAATTTCGTGCGCCTCGATAAAGGATATCTCTCGAACGAAGGCGTCAAAGAGGGGCACTCCTCTAAAAAAGATGTTATTTTGCCGCTATTGGCTCGTTCAGTGTGAAAACTGTTGCAGATAGATTATGTTGCACAAAATTACAAGCACTGGTGACGGGCTTTTTAGATTTATCAACGACGATGACTTTGAATGACCTTGAACCACCAAAAGAGGGGCTTTTCGTAAATTGTTCGCGATTTCGGCCTGCGACACACATTTTAAGAATGAATTGCACCGAAATGGCTGGAGATAGACTTGAACAACCTGCGAAGAGGAACTGTCAATGCTGTCGCGCATCCCATAAGCTTTGCTCAAATTACTTGTCATGTGTGGGCCTACTATTCTGTATGTCATTGGGCCGACCGCTAAGCTGTAAGCCTATGGTCGGCCTTTGTCATGATTGTCGTCCGTCCGTCTGTCCTTCTGTCCATCACGGGTATACTGTGACTAAACGGTGCAAGATAGGGTCTAGGTTGCTATTGATCACTAATAGGAAGTCGCATAATGGGTTTCAAATTACCTGCAAATCATCGACCTTGGATGACCGTGAAGGTCAGTGACAATCAGTGCGGTCGGTCCCACCCTAGCGACAGCTGGGTTTCGTACTTTGGTTTTATGTGTTATTGTGTAATATTACACGGTGTATGTCATGACCAAATAAAATTTTAAAATGTCCCTTTTGCGACCCTACTTTTCGCCAACTGCAACACAGTAGACCTACACAATTAAAAAGATCAAACTCCGGTTCCGGTACTTGCTATAGCGCTTCTTACATGAGTCAGGCCCGTGACCAGAAGCGCTTTACAATCTCGGATTTGGCAGCTGATTGGCATGAGCCGCAAGGTCTTTGAGTGCAAAGTGCCCCGAGTTCCAAACAATTTTAAATATAAATTCTTCTTAATTGTAAACACACTATACAATTTCTTCGGTTTAATTCATGGTCGTTTCGCGAGTTTCATGACAAATTGAATCAAGTCGAACTGCAGTGATTCACTGAAAGATGTTTCGAGTTGACGCTTCTAGTTGCTATCTTTCGATGTTTTGTCTCAACGCAGGAACTTGTAACTGCTCGTACCATGTCTTGCACAATTGCCAGTCGCATGCCCGTCGAGAGGGGGCTACGAGGTAAGTTACCCCGGGGCGCGCGACGTTTGGGGGCCCACTGTCGCTCAGAAATATAAAGTACATGTACACCAGAGTGCGCTATTTTTTTTAAATTAAAATTTTCTCCTCAGAAGGGCCCCGCGAGATTTTTTCCCCGGGCTACGCTGTAGCTCTTTATCTCGTCGGGCCTGGCCAGTCGTGGACTCTAGAGCGGAACGCAGTTTTTTTCGAAGCAGAAAGGAACAAAATCGTATAAGAACAAAAAAGACACGGAGCCGCCTAGAAATTCCGTTCGTGTTCAGTGACCCCGCCTTCTTGTTGCGCTACCGCGTCGCGCGGTTTTCTTGCAGCAGCACGGTTTTGTTGCTTTTTTGTGATTACGAAAAAAAAACAAACGAATGAATATGTACGCATGCACAGGCTTATATTACGCACACCTGCGCGCTTTTACGCTAAAAGATACTGATAAGGTGGTGTGCACTAGAGCAACGGGCCTTCTGACGAAGATCGGCCGTTTTACAGAAAAAAATCTAAGCTTACCAAAAAAGTAATAGCGTAACCTACAGTCGCTCAGTCGCTCGTTTTTTGGTGCAAAAACGTAGCCTTTGCTTAGGTAGGCTAAGCTAGCCCCAAGCAGTGGAGTAGACGAGGGGGCGAAAGGCCCAGGTTTTTTCCAATCCTCCAGACAAAACATAAGCATACATTTAAACTGCACTAAAATTGCCAATTTGGTCAGTTTATTCTACGGACAATTATTAAGACTGTTGCCACCACATTTCATTTTTTGAAGCCAAAATGCACCAAATTCGATTTGGGCTGGGGCTCCGCCCCAGACCCCGCTGATGGAGCCCACAGCGCTCCCTCAGACTCCCTAGCTGGATTTTAGGGGGTCCTACTTCTAAGGGAAAGAAGGAGAAGAGAAAAGAAAAAGAAAGAGAAAAGGATAGGAGAAAGAATAAAGGAGGATAAGGGAGGAGGGAACGGACGAAGGGGGAAAGGGAAGGAAAGGGGGAAAAGACAAGACCCTTTTCAGTTGAAATTTCTAGATACGCCACTGGCCCCAGGACTATCTGCCATGAGTTTTCTCACTCAGCAGGACGTTATTTTTTCATAGTAATTAGAGTCCTACTGGTAGGCCTATTCTACCTTATAAGTTCGTTTCCCGCCTACGTTTTCTTGCGGTTCGTTAGTCTCGCCGACACATTTCTTCTTTTGCATTGCTGCAGGTCCGCATTTTCGGCGTTGTTGCGTCGCAGCGATCAGACATATTACTATGCATTGATCTTGTGATGCTATAAGCCTAGCTCCAATGCCTACAGGCTTCAGAGGCTCGGGTTGTCACGCTTGGCGCCATATAGCACGCAACAGTCTCACACGGTCTTTGCAATGAAAAATTTTGACAGCGTACGTCTGACGTCACGGTAACAGGTAGGTTCATTGTTTTAATTCGTTTCTGATGCGGAAAAAAAACGACTTTTATCGTCCATCAGCAGCAAACATTGTCATGTAATTCTGTAAGAGGCCTAAACTTTAAAGAAAAAAGCACAAAGACTTATAAGATAATTAGGTGCGTCGTAAGGTTAATAGGTAAGCTGGCTAAAAATTGCAGTTTTGGCGACAGACTGTCAATTTGCCACATAAGAAAATTGCGTGGTCAAAATTTTGATTTTGGCGCTAAATTCATGAAATGGTGGATAATTTTTGTTTATCAAATTTTGCATTTTTGGACGACAGTTTTTCGACAACAACGTTTTCGGCCAATTTTCCTACAGCTCAAAATTTATGCAAAGGGCAATCGGGGAAGCAATTGTTTACTTCTATCTTGTCACTGAAGAGTACCAGGAAGCTGTGAGCGGATCAAAGTAATTTTTCGGAGGGGTTGGGCGTGGCCCAATACGGAAGTGCTTATAGACTTTCGTAACGACTGGCGACCCGGGTGATTTTGTAGATTCTTGGTCGTCCACGATTTTTTTACAGAGCGGCACCATATCCTGGAAAGGTTTGATAGCTCCAATGGTTTCTATTTTGTAATATAATTTGCGCCCGTGTTTTTTCTATACCGATTATACAAATACGTGCTATTTATGGGGTGTTTACACGATCCAGCAAACGTCCAGCAACTTCCAGCAAATGTAATGCTGGACGTTTGCTGGAAGTTTGCTGGACGTTTGGTTAGTGTGTGGCGCCGCTACGTGGCAGCCGCGTTTTCCGCGTGTGCGACGAATTTGTATGCATACTGTGGCCGTACGCATTTCTGCTTGTTGAAAGTATGACTGCGTTCTAGCCTGTGGTTTCTGGAGTACGAAGGTTTATGTTGTTTTCCAGTTTGCTGAGCACTCATGGAATATTTCGCCTGGAAAACCTGTTTTGTGCTCAAGCCTAGCTAGACTGTTGGCCGCGGCCATGTTCCGTGTGTCCTACATGTTCAGCCATGTGTGACCAAGTCTACACTCGTGGTCAGCTGATGGGGCTATGGTTGCAAGCCGAGTACAGCTTCACTGATGTCACTTGCCGCCAGGTGTGGTCTGCGAGGCTTGGGCGTGAGAAGTCCAGGCCCCGCGGCCGTTGAGGAGGACAACACCAACTTGCAGCCGCTGCCCATCGATGAGCTGATCGACAACTTGACATCGCCTTTCCGCTGTTTGCTGGATGACCTGCGACGTTTGCCTGAAATGCCGTTCAGATGTGGATTGTGTGTGGCGCCGCTACTTTGGCAGCCGCGTTTTCCGCGTGCCTTGGACGTTCGTCAGACCACCAGACATTGTCGCACGTGACACAGTGTCATGGTTACGCACAGCTGTAGATAAAAGTTTTCGGAGAACAGAAATCGCCGCGCAATACTACTATACAAAGATATGTAGGCCTACACCCCTGCCTTTTTTTCGCCGATGTCATTTTACGTAAATAGGCCTACAGGTTTGTGTATACACTGTGTTTCAATAAAAAACGTGCCGCTTTTATTTTTGGAATAACTCTCTAAAACATTGGCCGATTATGATAATTTTGCCACGCAATATCACGAAGAGACTTGGCGTAAATGAGTATAGTTTAGCCCGCCTCACTTCATAACTGTCTCTACACTACTTTGTGAAATGCAGAAGTCGTAGTTTGGCTCGTCTACAACAATGAATGCATAAGCCTAGGGCCTACTTGGGAGCGCATGCGTCCTCTCAGAAAATCATTGAGACCACAAAATCATTGAAAATCTGTTACATATTTAACATTATCATACTTATTTTAACATCCTACGTTGACGAAATTAAATGGCACATCAACAGCGAGTGAGCCGCTCCGGGTCGCGCGTTATTGAACATGCCGTTGGCGAGTCGCGCCAACGTCCACCGCTTGCGTTCTTGTCGGATGAGAACATGTTAAGCACATGCAGTAATAAAAATGATTCGATGTAACATTTAAGACTTCTCTGAAAGATGATAACCGTTACTCGTGTTTGTTGCTATTCAATTAATCATTCCTGAGACGACGCATGCGCTGCCCGGCATGAATTAATTGTTGTAAACACATTATCAAAATCGGCAAATGTCGAAGTTATTTCAAAAATAAGTGTCACCTTTTTATTGAGACACGGTGTATTTCACGCAGCAAAGTGTACTTTTTATCTTTTTAAAAGACTGAAATGCTCAGAAAGTGTTTGGCAGCAGATTACGTATCTGTGTGCATAATGTTGCGCAAGCCGCTACAAGGATATACGACGATTTTTATTACATTGTAGCCGTATAATATTCATTCGTTAAAGCTTTTGAAGTAGCAGACATTTTTATTATACGCGATCGTATTCTAGGCCGCATTACGACTGTTGTACGTTCGTCAGACAGTCCGTCCGTCTGCCTACACGCACGAGCTCCCAACATGAAAACAGACAATGTAAAAAAAACACAAAATTGTGATAACGTTTCTCGGGGAAGAAGCTACTGGTTTCCCAAATTCAAGGACACAGGATCACTGAACATCAGTAAGTAAGCAAGTAAGTGAAATGTAAATTTGTATAGCGCATGTCGTTAAATTAATGTTTAGTGCGCTCGTCACACTTGTAGGCTTACAAACTGAACAGGATCGTTTTGAAGAATTGTTGGAAACTGTCAATAACACACGCCGGATCTCTGAGTTCATCTGGCAGTGAGTTCCAGACGGTCGGACTAGCGACCGGAAAAGCCCGACCTCCCGCGGAAATGGCGCGAATTTGGCGCACATGTTCGGGCCTATATTTGCCGATCGGCGCACCGGCATTGGGCGGGTTGGTTCTGCGGCGTGCAGCGAGTGCAAACTATGGGTGTAACGGGCTATTGTTGGTAACTCTCTTGGAACCCATGCTACGATGTAAATCGCGGCGCCTGAATGGATCGGTGGAGAGAGCTAGCTCTAAGTACACTGTGAGACATAAAAAACCCCCCAAATTTTTTTCATCATAGCTTAAAGAAAAGTGATTCAATTTTAATAAGTTTTTATACGAATATTTCTGATACAACTGACCATCAAATGACTGTTTAACCCACCTCACCCATTGTCTGCTTTTGCAACACCTGGAAAAAGAAAACGAACAAAATATTGCATTTTAACCACTTTGGTATTATTGCTTAATCAAAACAACACATTTTGTACATAATTTCACCATTTTAGTTAATAGTTTATCCAACTGTCCATTTTTTAACTGCCTACAAAAATGTTTGAAATGTTGGCCCACGAACATGGACTCGGCTCAGAGACATTTTCTCCATTCGTTGATAATGTTCTGCTCCAGACCAATCCAGACTTCACCAGTCACTTCTTGAATTCATCAATATTCCTGAATGTTATGCCTATTTAATAGACTTGCTGCTGCACAACAGTCAAACCTTGTAATTGATTGGCTGCTGGTGGCCACATATCCGGAAAAATGAAATTTTATATTAAAAAAATGTTTGTTGATTTGAGTGCATATTTTGTCTGTTCTGATTTTCCCAGGTAGTGCAGAAGCAGATGATGAGTGAGGTGGGAAACTGAATGGCCGTTTGATGGCCAGTTGTATCGCGAATATGTACACCAAAAATTATTAAAATTGGATAACCTTTCTTCAAGTTATGGTTACAAAATTTTGGTGTGTTTTTATGCCTCACAGTGTAGAGAGACAGCAGTCAGCCGCTGGCGTGGGTGTCGTGTCGTCGCAGCAGGCGTGACATATGTTTTCGTGCCGCCGCCGCCGCCGCCGCCGCCTGTTTATTTCTTGTAGATACGACAGACTGACATTCCGCGCGTTTCGAGCGAAATCACAACAGCGGCTATAGAATATACGGATCCACTTGTCCACCGGTGGCAATGAATGCATGGCTGCGTGCGTAATAACAGCCGAATTCCATCGCGCCGACTTTGCGACACTGTCCGCGACTTTCGCCGAAGCTTTGTCGCGAACTTTGTCGAGGACTTGTCACGGACTTTTGTCGCAACCATGTCGAGATGGTGTGAAAGCCTGAAACTTTCCCGTCGCATCCCCGTTTCATGGTTTGCTTCCGCGATTATGGTTTTCGTCCGTTAATTCACCCGCACCCGAATTAATCGCTAGGTTTAGGTTTAGGGTTAGGGGTAAGAATCGAATTAGGGTGAAGGTTAGGGTCAGGTTTAAAGTTAATACGGTAAGCGATAGCGTTAACGATAATAATTCTGGTACGGGTGAATTATACCCCGTTTACGCGATCAAGCAAACATCGAGCAATCATCAAGCAAACATTCAGCAAATGCATTCAAAATACACGTGCACGACGTGCGCTCTAATTGCTCGACAATTGTTCGACCGTTGCTCCATGTTTGCTTGATGTTTGCTTGGTGATTGCTTGAACGTGTAAACTGGGTGTTAGCGAACAGGCACCGCGACTTTCGCCGAACTGAAAGTCGCATAATGGAATTTGGTCTTAAATAACGCTCAGTGCGCTGCGACGTAGCTTACCTATTATGACGCGAGCAGCTCAATGATGTTCTCGATCCAGGTCTCAGCTACTGTACCGTAGCGATAATTCGAAGCCCGATAATTGTCTTGGGTCACGAAGCCGGTTTGCATAACAACATGCAACCTGCCGTAATTATATTACAAGCATTGAGAAACGTTTTATGGCTTGACGTACGTTTATAACCAGACGGAAACTATTTTATGGTGATCTAGCTGCCGTCATACACTGTGTCCCAAAAAAACATCCCCGACATTTTCAACTGTATCTTGAAACCAATTATCAAATTTTAATAATTTTTGGCACAAATATTCCTGACACAACTTGCCATCAAATGACCGTTCAGTTTTCCACCTCACCCAATGTATGCACTACCTAGGGAAAGCAGATCAACCGAAATATGCATTAAAATAAACAGAAAACCTGAAAAAACATCCCCAACATTATCGATCGTACCTCGAATAAAAATTA
>Ga0209367_1000482_pt1 | contig 39770 bp, 28 predicted proteins | sample WorMetLIZISLAND2_FD_187412 | JGI IMG/M metagenome (GOLD analysis project Ga0209367, IMG submission 187412) | Marine gutless worms symbiont microbial communities from Max Planck institute for Marine Microbiology, Germany - Olavius geniculatus... ...
GGCGATTTTTGGCTGCAAAAGAGTGAATTACGACGAAATGGATGGAGATAGACTACGATTACCTGCGAACAGGAACTGCTATAGGCTTTCGCGCGTCTCGTGAGCTTTGCTCAAATTACTTGTTATAGGCTGTCAATGTACAGTACGATTGACATACCATAGTAAACGTGCGTTATGACTTTTCAAGGTCATTCATAGTCAGTGATTACATGTTATTTGAAAGCCAATATGCGACTTCCTATCAGTAAAGGCCCCATCTCGCACCGTTTAACCACATATTACATCTATGACAGACTGCATGGCGGACAGACAGACGGAAGACAACCGTGCCAAGCTCGACCGTTACGTTACTTAAGTACGGTCGGCTAAAAAGTAGCAAATAGGCTTCGTATCATCATATCGGTAGATAAACTTCTACGTACTGGCACTATCGCCGCTATGGCTAATACATGGTTACCATGGTTACTATAATCTCATCATTTTCATCTTTGCATAATGCATAGGTTTATCAGCGTTGTAGTAATTATCGGTAGGCCATGTACACGCACGAGTATCGATTGACTCTCTACAAGTGTTACTTCACAGTTGTCCGATTATCATTATTTAGCATTAATTAATTTCGCATAGTGATTACCGTATTGATAGCGGGATACCTGCAGCTGCATCACAGCATCATAACAAATTCACATTTTGCACAGCCCTAAAACTTGGAGACTGAGAATTTGACACAATTTGCTAGCGACGACACGGAGCCGTCCTACTTTTAACCAATCAAAGCGGATGTAAGCAAGCTCTGTTTAGTGTAGTGTTGTTTTTATGGCGTTTCGGTAGCAAAAGTGGAAATTGTTGGATTTACAGCTGTGTTTTTGACGCCAAACTGGATTCCCAGAGCAGGCTCAGCGTCGAATTCAAGCCGTCGAAACGAATGAAGAAACGCAAGGAGCTGGACGCTCTGGTGAACGGGTCGAAACAGGGCTCGGGCGCCCGGGTCAAAAATGGACGCCACGAACTGCTGCGAAATGAATCAGAGTCGTCAGAAATAGAAGAGTTTTCGTTAACACAGAATACGGCTGCCCGAAAGTGAGTTTATTACTGTGATTGTATGTTGAGTGCGTAATTAAGTCTGGACATGTTGGAGGTAGACTACAGTGGGAAGAACTCATTCTATCAATGCTTTTCACTGTTTAGTGCAGTGATTTTCAACCCGGGTTCTGCGGAACCCAAGGGTTCTGCGAGCATCTGCCAGGGGTTCCGCAGCTGGCCAGTAAAAATAACCTAACGTGAGAAATTATGCCGGACAAATTCGTAGAAAGTCAGCACCAAACCCTTTGTTCGAAATTGTGCTTCTGCGCGTCTGTTTTTGCGTAGACCTACTCTGTAACTGTGTTGAATCATTTTTATTCTTAGTAATTTTGGCATATCTGCATTGTAGGCCTATATTATAACGTAGGCCCCCTATGCACAACATTAGCCTACTCAACTCCGAGGATTAGTGCATTGTCAGAAATGAGAAGAAAAAATAACGAACTGATTAAGATTATGGTTACGAAATCGTTTGATTATTTGCATAGTCAATTCAATTGTTTGAACACTCTGCTAAGGAAAAAAAGATGCGTAGGCATATCTCCTAGGGCATCCACGTGATATATTTTCTGGGTTTGTGGTGAGGGCTAAACGGCCATCGACGACCGTTTTGCCCATCATGTTTGGTTAAATACAATACTGCTGCCTACTAATGCGGTCAAATTTCATATTATAATTGGTCATATTTGCCTGCTTTATCATCCCTATGGGGGCTCTGCCCTGCTAGGGAAATGAGTCCGTAGACATCCTGTAACTTCAACCTCGCGTACGTCACTAGACTGACGGCTCAATGCATGGGGTTCTGTGAGTGATCTTCACGTTTGTTGGGGGTTTTGCTGCAGCAAAAAGGTTGAAAAACACTGATTTAGTGGAATATAATAGTGGTAAGTGCATATAATTGTTTATTCGTATTTATTTGTTTGTATTTATTTGTATTGTATTTCAGGCGGACACGATGTCACTGCTGTTCGATGTGTTGGCCTGTCTGCTCGGCTTTCCTGCTGGTGCTGTGTATCTGTTTTGTTGTCGTTCTCGTCTGGATGAACATTCAGCTGAAGAATGAAGTGTACCAGCTTCAGAATCATCTTCACGAGGGTGAGTGAGTAGCAGCTGAATACAAGCTACCAAAACTACCACAGAATTTCTCTGGCACTTTGGATAACAAAACTGTGTGAATCTGTTATCCAAAGATAAAACTTGTATTGTATGTAATGATAGGGGAGTAAGTCACAAAATTGTTAATAGAAGTGGAAGGAGTGGGAATTGATTGTGAGGAAAGGAAGAGAGTGGGAATGTAATAAGTCATTTCTGCCCATCTCTGTCCTATAATGCCACAGGGATATGATGTAGAGAGAAAAAACTGATGTCTTTTTTTACTATTTACAGAGTCTAATTTGGTCTTTAGCAATATTGCCACAACTGATCGTTGGCAGGCCCATTGCTATCATGGTGTACAAACAAAACCTGGACCGACTCAACTGGGAGACAGTGATACAGGCTTAGGTTAAGGAAATAGGGTTAGGGTTAGGAATTAGGGTTAGTGATAGTGTTAGGGATTAAGGTTTGGGATAGGGCTAGGGATTGGTATAGGGTTAGGGTTAGTTGTTGTGGATTGGTGATAGGATTATGGTTAGGTTTAAGGATTTGTGTAGTAGAGTAACTGTTTGATGTTACCGGTTTTGTCGGTCTGGTTTTGATAGGGAACCTGCTATCATACGTGTGCTGTGCACACTGGACTGTGTTTATAGTTCAAGTCACAGTGAAAGACATTCCATCTCGAGTTGACTCACTGACTGAAGATCAGAAGTCGTTGCAGAAATCTTTGTCGGGTCTGACGACGAAGGGAGATGGTGATGTGCCACAGCTCAGATCTGCTGTTAGTGCACTGTCGTCACAGGTATATAGAACTGTATGCTGTCATTGCTGATATTGTACTGTGCTGTTTATACACTGCAGGCCATTGGTTATAATCGCCATTGCTATATCACGTTGATTACTGGTAGCACAATATGGCAGCTAATAGTGATGCCTGTTATGCTGAGCTATAACTAAAATTGAAACTAAAGTTGTTATTTCTAGTGCTGGTTAGCTAAAACTAACATTGTTCTTTGAATTAAAGTTTAATCACAAAAGCGAAAGTTTCATTTCGAAGAAACAACTGAAACAAAAAAAAGTCGAATCTATGACTGGAGTTCTTGCAGATGTAATTCTGAAAGGTGATGCTGCACTTGACACAAAACTAAGTGAAACTAACATTGAGACTGAATGTTATCATCAGCTGGTGTGTGATTCGTGAAGTACCATTTGCCATTTTACTCTCCCCATCTGCATCATGCTTCTCCTTCCGATTAATCACAGTCTACTGTATCTTTTTTCTGGCTCGGTGCCAACCTTTTGTGCGAGTCGGATATCTTTATTTGTAATTTCTGATTTCAGGAATCTTAGAATTCAACAATGTCAAATTTCTTTTATCGGCTGGTGTGAAATTGGTGGGATTGCTAAAGTGAGTGCTCCCATTCTAGAAATTTAACTTTGCGTGAAAATGACATAAACACAGTACTGTTCTCCGTTGTTGTATTATTCAGTCAGCACCCACATTACAGTATCCCCATGATGTTGAGTAACATTTACTCTTTATAGTGTTTTGATCATGAAACAGTGTTTGCTAACTGGATGTTGTTTGTGTGTATGTATCAGATATCTTCAATTAATGCCACTTTGATTCCACTGAAGCAGTCTCCAGCATTGGCGTCACAATCCACCATCCAAGAACTACAGAGCCATTATGATCAGCTATCACATGTGAGTACTTCACTATACGGAAGCTACGTTAAGTTCCAGTGTTTGAATTAAACCATTTGCATGCCATGAGTTTTAATCATTTTTGTATGTCTTTGTATTGATAGTTATTTGCAAAGGCATTGCAAATGTTGGGTCGTCCATCTGTGTGTGTTCGTTCGTTCGTGTGTGTGGAAGTTAGCTAGTTTGATTTTGAGAGGTCATAGGTTGGACTACAGGGTGTGTCAAAAAATGACTCAACTAGTTTTTGTCAGAACTTTGTCAAATCTCCACCAAATTTGATAATTTTTGGTGTACAGATAGTGAAGACGATAGAAATATGTAAGATACACTCACTGTTCACCTCACCTAGTTTTTGTCAATGCACTACCCTGTAAAACACAGATGCTCTAAATTGTTACATCACACGGTGATTATCAGTATCAGGTTGTTCACCTGTGCATTATCAATTCCACAAAGGACACCACGGGATTTAATAATTTTGTGGTATTAAACATTTTATGCCGAAAGCAGCAGATAACAAAATAACTGATTGATGAGCTTAAAACACATTTTATCCATGAATGAGTGCTGTGCATTTTGATCAGTTGATCATTAATGCTGCTGTCAGCCGTGGCGTCAGATCAGGAGCGTCATTTCAATAAATCGTTGGGGTCTCAGTAATATTTTGGGGTTTAAGTCTGTGTAGCGTATTATTTTTGCAACAGTAACACAAAGTACGATTTACAGGAAAAAACTAAAATCGTCAATCTTTGAGGGGGTCCATAGACCCTTTCAACTCCCCCTGCCCTAAATGACGCCCCAGCATCACGTCTAAGCCATTGTGTACATTTTGGGCATAAATTCTGATAACCTGGAAGCAAGTTGTTACACAAACTTATAATTCTGTTGAATAAATCACATTTTAGTTTATTGTGTGCTTCATAAATCATAAGAACTTTTTCAGTGACAACAACTGAGCATTATGCAACAATTTGCAGCATCTGCGTTTTACTCAGTAGTGTGTTGACTTAAACTAGGTGAGGTGGACACTGAGTGTACCTTACATATTTCTATCATCTTGACTATCTTTGAGCAAAAAATTATCAAATTTGCATCTACACAGGGAGGTAGGTGTGAACAACTTGCCCAAGGCTGTTACTTGGTAGTGCATCTGCTGGGCATTGAACCTTGGACCTTTCGGTCTCGTACCTAACGCCCTAACAACTGAGCCACCAAGCCACCAATCTTGGCTTGAGCATCAGAGTATTATCCAGTTTCATCACAGTTAATGATTAAATGCTTAGCTCTTCATCGGAAGCCCATCTCAGAGCTACGGAGCATCACCCACCATGGGATCACACAGCATTACCTGCCACCCCCACACAGGAGAACACACCTCGCCTTAGCCCGAGCCAGATAGGCCAGTACTCGATTTACCTACCTCGGAGGGATGGAAGGCTGAGTTGACCTAGGCAGCTGGTTACATATTGAGATGGTTTACCTGTCCGCAGGGAGTCACCTGTCCAAGTACTTACCCGGCCTGGCAATGTTGATCGGATGAAACGCGTTATCGCTATGCCGTGCCAAAAGCAGTGTAGAAACAAGTCATGGATGTTTGTGTAGAATTTTGCTGACATCGGGAGTCGAGTCGCAGCTGTGGAAAAAGAGCAGGAACAACAGCAGCAGCAGCTCAGCCAACTTGTCACCAGTTTGCTGGTATGCCTAAGCTTCGGAATTTTTATGTATGTTGCTTTTTGTATAGTGTCCTATTTGTATATTATACACGTATCAGTTTTTGCCAGCGAGTAAAGGACTAAAGGTGAATAATGTATAAGTTGTGGATGAAAGTTTTTTTTCTATTTATTGATGTATATTACATAGTATTAGCTCAGTAGCCGCAGTTATTGTTATTTTGTGTGTGACCTGTGGGTGGATGTAGTAGATTTTAAAAACAAAAAAGATGCCGGAGATTCTTAATTAGAATAACGATGGCTGTGATTGGACGAAACTTTGCTCTAGGCTTAGTTTAGATGCTTGCTTAGTGCATGTGCAGTTACGTATGTACTTATGATTTTGTTCAGCAGGTCAATTTTACACTCACCGTTTGGGGTTAGGCTCGGCTTGAAAGGTTGCTTATTACGCAATTTTTTTATGTTTGGTGACCTTGAACTTTGATCTTTGAACAGAAATATTAAATTGGCATGGAACTGTAGTGATAGCTCGATATCAGGATTTCAATTTTGATACGATATTGATACGATATTTTGAAAATATCGCGATATCGATAGCAGTATTTTTAAAATGATAAGTATGTAAATTTTATACAAGCACAAGAACAAGACATGAACGTTCAGCAAGGCAGTTTGCTTTACGTAGATACTAAGATTGTGTCAGTGAACTTAAAAATTAACTATGACTGTCGTAGGTGTCGTTAAATTACGACACTATAGTTAGTTTGATTCTGTTAGTTTGTCGTTTTCTACGTTTATTCTCGTTATTTTAGTAATGCAGTAATAAAAATATAAACTTTTGATGCAAAATATCGCAATGTATTGAAAATATTGTGATATATAAAAGATATCGTGATATATTGAAAAATTCAATTTTTTTAATGATATGATATATCGATATCGAAAACAATATATTGATATTTTCGATATATTGAATCATCACTACGGCACTATGATGGCAGTTACTTCTTTATTAGATAATGTTCACACCAGTCTTCTCTGTTCATACACTTTTTTGTTTAAGAGTTAAGAGGCCATTGGGTGTGATGTAAGTAAGTAAGTAATTTATATGCTGTAGCACGTTAACTGTAATAACCTGGAACTCTCTTGATGTGCTAGTAAAACAAGAAGTAAACATGTTTTAGATGATATCCAAAAGTAGGTACTGAGTGTGTGTGCTGCATTTAAGCAGTAAGTTATTATCACCAAGTGTTTGTCATATCGATCGATATAACTGTCACTGGGCTCGCATTGTGTTTTCTGTTAAGCTGCCACAGTGAAGCAGTAGACACAGTCTGATATTGTGAGTGGCATTATTGTGCTAATCATGTATTGCAGAGCAGCACACCGTCTCCAGCCAACAGATCGTCTTCTGATTCCAGTTCAGCAGGTCATCTCCAGGCAATGAAGGTCAGATAAGTTAAGAATAAAATATCTCATTTTAAGAATTACGCTATTTTTACGGAGTAAGTAAGGAAGTGAGAAAGCTTGAAAGTTGCAGATTCAACAACTATTGTAACAATGCAGCATGATCTCAACTGTCAAACAAAAATGTTTTATGAAAACCATTTGAAACTAGAGCTGTCATTAGCTGTCACTAACGCATTATTAACGCATCCATTCCAGTAGAGATAGAGAGTAGGGGGTAAGTTACCCCAGGGCCTGCGACGTTTGGGGGGTGCCCGTAGAATATAGAAAGTTAGAAACGTATTATTAAATGCAAAATCAACAATAACTGGCGTCATAGCTAGCATAGAAATATATTAGTTTGTCATTGGAATAATTATTTATTAAACTATTTACAGCACTGAACAGCAACTACAGTTTAGTTACTTGAGTTCATTCTATTGTCAAATTACCGCAGTTTAACAGAATGTTGAATTTTTTGCTTCAGAAAATTTAGTAAATTAACATAAATTTATGCATGTGCATCAATTTTTCTAATGCGTGTTAATTTATTAATGCATTAATTTGACAGCTCTAATGGGAACCATTTGAAGTGTTTGCAGTTAATTTCAGTTGGAACTTGGAAGACTGCTTGTCGGTTTCCAACTTGCATTATCTGCTGGTCATTCATTTGTGCTTTTTACAGTCATTTGTGGCTGGGCACTGAACATTGCTGTTACAGTTTGAATAGAAGCATATGATTCAGTAAATTCAAAATTTGTTGTAAAATAATAATATTTTGACTCATACTTTTCCCACATCTCAGATGTCAATAGTGTACACAAAACTTGCTGCATATTTGTTAGCTGATTTATACTGGATTGTATTTCTGTACAATTACAGTCAGGGTTGCCGTTAATCTGGAAAACCTGGAAAAGTCCGGGAATTTCAAACTGGTCAGGGAAAAGTGGGGGAAAACTAGAATTTAAAGAAAAAGATAAGTGAAAGTGAGCATCAGGCATATTTGCACTATACGAAAAAGGTAAAGGTAAAGGTGTCAATTCGTATAGCGCATCTCGCATACACGCCTCTAATGCGCTTTTTGTCACTAACTCGAGCCACCAGCCGCACGGCCACCACGTGCAGCCTGCAGACACAGACTAACGCAACGGCCGGACAGGCAACCCCAGTCAGCTGTATTAAGCTGTAACCCATTTAACTGATCCCGGAGGGATGGCAGGCTGAGTTGGCCTTGTTGGTTGACTGATAGCTTACACTTTACCCACAAAGTGGTCAAACGGCCATCCATCAGTCTAGTGCAGGATAGGGAAAGTTCGTCGGCCAGGACCGACGTTCTAATCACTATGCTACATGTCACATTTTCTTTGAAAATTATTTCTTGCTTCCTGCATTTGTCATTCTGCACCCGTTGTAGCCATGATTTGTTAGGTGATAAACCTGGAGGCACATTGGCTACCTGGCCTGTTTTTAGTTAATGTAAAGCAAATACTGTCGACTATACATAGAGTTAGGCAGTATATCAATGAATCTTTGCCTGCCCTACTGGAAGTCGGTTAAAAGTTGGGGAGTTTTGTTTGGTCTGGAAAGTGGTTACCCTGTACTCATTGACTGAATGAATACATTTGATTTGTGTGTTAGGAGATCCAGCGTCTGACGACTGAGCTTGGTCATGTCAACTCCAGTTTTCGTGAACAGCTCAACCAGTTTATGGCACAGAGATCTGCTCAACAGGTTGGAATGATTTTCATGATTTTTAGCTGACAATACTTAAGTAAGGGTGAGCTATTGTCATGGTTGTCGTCTGTCCATTTGTAACGGATGTACTGGGCTAACGTGTAGGGCGTAGGCCATAGGGGAAAATTTTTTACATAAATAAGTAGTTGTGTGTCTTAAACTCGGGCGCGCAAAGTTTCACTCATCTGCTCCACAGGGGACATTTTCAAGGGGGGTATAAGAAAAATATACGTTTTTCAACGGAAAACTGGCCATATCTTAGAAACAGTGAGAGACGGCCCAGGTTACTATTAATCACTAATAGGAAGTGGCATATGCCCTGTCAGATTAAATGGAAATCATTGACCTTGGATGACCTTGAAAGTCATTATGCGCTGTTGTGGCTAAACGGTGCGAGATAGGGCTTACGTTGCTATTGATCATTGATAGGAAGTTGCATATTGGCTTTCAGCTGACACGAAAGTCATCAACCTTGGATGGCCTAAAAGGTCACTGACAACCAGTACGGTCAGCTACCCTAGCGACAGCTGGCTTTTTTGTTACGTCCCCTTGACCATAGCTGGAGATGTCGTCCAGACCCCCCAGAAACAGATGGCTTGATCAAGGAAGCCTGGATAGATGGCTTGGCTCGACCAACTTCATGCGGACAACAGCACTCCACCTGCTGGAGACGAGCTTTGTTGTTGTTGTAATAGCTCACCAACTCTTCTTTTCTCGTCATGCATCATCAAGGTTGCGGAAGTGACGCTTGACAATGCTGGAGACAATACAAGAAGAATGAGTGAGGGAGGCGGATACGGAGTCGTTTGCAGCTGTTGTGCTGGACGGACTGTCGTCGGGCACAGAGACGTCGACATGCCATGCCAAGGCTTGTTGACGTTTTTTCGACGGCAGGCGAAGCAGCCGGCTGTTGGTTCCACCGCGAAAAGACGACTCCACCAGAGCCTTGTGGACACTTGGGGGTGACATTACAGTCTTCGCCAACTACGTGTTAACGCTGACGATGATCTTTGATTGCTTGATTACAATAATAACTGTGTCTATTATTCCATCACTGTTGTGAAGCTGTTAGTTGTATGATATCAGTGGTGTGTGGATTGTGGAATTGTCTGCCATGGCACTTTTATTTTTGGTAAATTAGAACCGGTACAGCAATGATGTTTTTTAAAATATTGAAGTAAGCTGTTTTTGGTCCATTTTCAATTTTTTGTATTGTACATTTTCATTTTATTTTAGGTACTTTGTGTAACTATATTTTTTTACATTGTAACAAACTTTTGTAGTATTTTGGTGCTGTTGGTTGGCTTTGGGAATGGTATTGAGTGTGTAAACCTTTTTGCTTTAAAATCCACTTTTCTGTCGTATGAGGGGAAATAGTTGGTCCAGGTTCACTGAGTGTGGAATGGCTTTTAAACGATGTGCAATTTTTTTCATTTTTACATCATGCAGATAAGTCAGCAACGTGTTTATGTAGTTAGATGGTCATTCTGAGATCGTGTTGTTTTGGAATTTATTTGCAGTCGTTGCTTGTCAACTTGTACAATCAGACGTTATCGCTGGATTCCCGGCTTACGGCTCTGCAGCAGAAATGGACATCTTCCGACAGCGCACTACCACCAACCTTGCATGCTGCCATTATGCAGGCCATCGATACGCAAGTAAGGCAGTGAATATGCATGATATTTTACCTGTTTTTACTAACAAGGTAATTACTCACCTGGAAAAGTCAGGAAATTCCCAAGTGGTGAGTCAGGGAAATGAAAAACAGTTCACAAAAACTGTTCTACCTCACTGGACAAAAAGTGGGGTACAAAAATGAAGGAAAAACAGCAGTGCTGATGTATAATTAATTAAAGTTATGTACGTTCATCATAATACATTCTTTTGTTTTAATGTTTTACCAATGTTTTGGCAGCTGCTGTTGCCTTCTTTTGAACGACTGTCTGCTAGGTGTCACTGCGGCAGACAGTAAGTACCGGTAATCATAGATGTGTGCCAGTTGGTGGGATTCTTGTTATAAGACAGAAATGCTGATTGTTATTGTTTCAGTTGATGTCACATTTGCAAGACGCCAGTCAATCAGATTTCAACAACAGTTTGTCATCAGCAGTCAGTGATATGAAGCAGATTTTCGACACCCGCATGTCGACCCTCGAGTTACGTGTACGTAGTGTATATGGCCTTTTGATACTGCGAATTACGATATTATATCGTTAGTAAATGTTGTAATGAAGATACCGCACGTGTCAGTGGCGTCGTAGCAGATTGGGATGGGACTGTGAGCATGACCAGATTCATAGACCACTGCAGTCCGGATCCGGAAATGTCAAAGGGATTTTCTGATGAAATTTCTTTGGGGTGGGATGTGATTGTGGCTGAAGGTGCAGCTGATTACAGGCTGGATCGAGGAATTCCTTTTCCAGGTCTTTTGTGTATCGTTGTGTTTTGCATGTGCAGCAAAAATTGAATGTCATCGTTAGCAGTGCTTTGTAGCTTAGTGATCCTTACCTTAACTTTGGAGCAGGCAGCCTGTTAGACCTGCCCTGCGCTGAGGTCATATTAGTTTGGCCCAATGTGCGTCCCTGAAACCAAATCAAAGACTACAGTAAACGGCTTTGAAACTGTGGAAATGGATAAATGGCGGTGAAGCCGAAATCAGCGTTAAAGCTGAAGATTAGCCACTGCATTAGCACTGGTAACGTAACGTTTATCTGCTCAAAAGAGAGCTGGTCTGCACTCAGTTGGCTCCTCTTCTATGGATTTTAGAAATATTCTGGATCTTCGAGCACATCCCCATCGCCATATCAAGGTGGCAGACTGTGCTGGGGGTAGCTTAATAGTGGGTTCGGCCAGTTATGACACAGAGGTACTGTAATGCCATTGATAATGTATGTGTTGGTGGCTTGTCGTAGTGGTAACGCGCTTCATCCGATCAACGAAGTTACTCTACGCTGGACTGGGTTAGTACTTGGCTGGGTGACTGCCTTCAGGCAGGTGAACCATCTCGGTATGTAACCAGCTGCCTGGGTCAACTCAGTCTTCTACCCTCTGGGGTAGGTAAATCGAGTACTGGCCTATCTGGCTGGTGTTAAGGCAGGGCACGTTCACCTGTGTCGGGTGGCAGGTAAACACTGTGTGATCCCATACGGCAGGTGACGCTTCGGCAGATGGGCATCCCATTAAGGTCTATATCACCACCTTTAACCTTTATTGTATTGATGTTGTCAGGATGTGAATCTGACGAAGATCATTGCATCACTTGCTGTGGAACTGAACTACACAAAGGATGCTTTGAACCATGCCACATCTAATATTACCGATTCCGTGCAGGTATTTAGTCAATAAATAAAAATATCTACACTCCGAGTCGGAAAAGTACGAAATCTAGTTTTTATCATGCCTTTGGCAAACATTGGTTGATTCTAAGAATGTTCTGAATTGATACATTTTGCAGAAAATTGGCAGTGAAGTAATCACTAGAGGTCCAACCGAACGTTAAATGTGTTGCTACATTACCTTGTTAAATGTACAGCCACCGTCAGAAAACTAGAACCATTGCACGACGTGCATGGTGAATATCTAGAGATTGTCATTAGTCAGTGCAATTTGTGTTTTGTGTGCATACATTTGGCTCAAATTTTTTTCACAGCTGAAGTCACTGCTGTTCGTATCAAATCTCGCATCATTGCACGTAGGTTTGGGGGTCAAAAGGTCACAGGTGGCAGAGCCTCAAAACTCGTCACATGCACGAATCTTAAAAACCTTGGGAAACCTGTAATACTTGGCAAATTATCTGTGAATTCCGTGCAACCTCAGGGAAAAATTGGAATGGACAAAATACACGGTGTTTCATAAAACGAAACGCTTTTTCCTGTCATTGATAATTCGCTCAAATGATGACCAATGTTCATGAAGTACATCAAAGTGGGGTAGCAACTGACAGCACCAGTTGAGACAAGCAAGCTTGTACTCATGACACATTATGACATCAGCGTTACGTCATGACTAGCAAAGAATATTTAATCAACTGCCATATTTTGTTAAAATGCTTTGAATAAATATTTCTTCCGCTACAACTGGTAAAAATTTTGTGTAAATTGATCATCATTTGACTAAATTATGGAAAAAACAAAAGGGTTTTTTATGAATCACTGTGTAGTTTCACCATATGCTGTTTTCGGGGTTGTAAAATATGCTAAACTACATATATGGTCGGAGCCTTGAACTGTGCTGGGAAAGCTTACCTTGCTCCCAGATTAAGTTTATGGCTCAGGAAAAACTGGAGAAACTCGGGGAATTTTTTCCTGTAATTTGTGCCCATCCTGTTACGTACACAAAGTTTTGGCAATGTAGTTGACATTTGGTTTGAATTAGATTTTATGAAAGAGCGCACGATTTGTGATGTAGTTGTTGGCGCATACAACTGAGTCAATTGCGGTGCGGCTGCAAGCTGTTGAAGAGGTCGTCGATGTTCTTCAGAGCGGTGTATTGAAGCCCAAACCCTCCACATCAGGCACAAAGCCATCGACATCACCCAGTACCTTCACTCCATTACCAGCACCGGCTGCACAGCCCACGGGTATTGCATCGCTCGTGATAGCTTATAGAAGATCACAGGCATGAAAAGTAGGGTTGCAAAACAACCTGGGTTTTTTCTGAAAACCCCAGTTCTGTGAGCAGGGTCCCCATGCCTCCTGGAAAGTCATGGAAAGTCCTGGATTTTTTTTGAAAATTCCAGGACCTGGAAAGTCCTGGCAAAATATCCATGAAAATCAGTCGTATCTACATAGATGACTTTGAACTTCCAAAATAACGGGTTTTTATTGATTTTTGCAATCTTCGGCTGCAGCGCACACTCCAAGAATGAACTGCGACAAAATGGCTGGAGATAGACTGGCAGTTTGCGAACAGAAACTGCTATAGGCTTTCGCGCGTCTCGTGAGCATTAGCTCAAATTTTATGTTAGTTTTAAAGTTGATTTTTCTATTAGTCGGTATTATTATTGTCATGCAAAAGATGTATAATAATAATGGGTTTTCTAACATTTTTCAGCAATAGCACCTATGGCAAGTTCTGATGGTAAAGTCGGCACATTGCTTCCTGTCCCTATTCACTCAAATACGTCTAACACGAATGATGTGAATACTGATGGTGGGGACGCATTTGCACGAGACCACCAAGGTATACTATCTCCCACCAGTCGACGTCGGCTGCCTCCAGGCCACAGAACCAATGGACGAGCCACTGAGAGATATGCTAATGACCAAACGGACCAACAGATTGAATAGAGGTTATGAACTGCCCATGCTTGAGAACTTGTTCCAGCTTTTTGGGCATAAAAATTTTCTGGCACAGTGGCTTGTCACATCTGTTTTCATTTGATATTGTGATTCTTGGCTAATGAACTGGCTACACTTGGGATTTCATTGCATTTAACAGGAAGGTTGGCTTTGTGATTTCCTTTACTTTATAGCAGCGGTGGCAAGTTTAATACTGTCACAGTGGCTAGTTTGCGTGCGAATATTTCAACTGGTTTTCTTTCAGCATTTTGACTGTTCGAAGCTTCTGTTGCCTGACTGCTTTGTTAACATTTCTGCTATAAAACTCTTTCCCTTGCTAACATTGCTTCTTTTCCCACAAGTGACTCAGATATGCTGTGAATGACGTGGCTTCTGTTTGTCAGCTGTTCAGCAGTAATTACAGGATTCATGTATACTGCTAAACAAGTCTAAATAGCATCACTGGAGATATTTGTTTGCTGATAGTCTAACGGAAGTAAAACTGCAAAAGATACCACTTTGGGGTTACTCAGCAGCTAAAGGCTCACAACATCAGGCCAGGTTGGTTCAGATTCTAATAGGTGAGGGATTCGCATTAGCACCTGTCCATATTATACTGCATAACGCAAACATGAAAATATTCTTTAAAGGGTTAAAGGGTGCGTGTAGCTCTTTATGGAAAACTGCAGAGCATTCACCTGCCATATGGAAAAGCAGGCCAGTACTGATGGCATGTACTACCCCTGGAGAAATGGAGGGCTGAGTTAACCTGGGTGGCTGGTTTTATACAGAGACGGTAATCGCCTAAAAGTGCTGATAGTCTCTATCAATAATAATTGTAATAGCAGGCTTTCAGAGCTTAAATTCCACTTGATAGCGATTTTCTGGTAGTTCTCTGGACCCAGTGCCAGTATACTTGGAATAATTAATTTTTGTGGCCAATATAATTCTTTTGTAATTCTGTCGACTTGATTCGATGGGTTCAATGGTATGTTTCACAGAAGATGCTAGTACATCCGCTGACCGCCGGCTGAACGTCTAGCATGGATCATCGACAGTACCGTTCTACGCCGTGATTTCGTTTTCATCATATCAGCATCATCTGTAAACATTGTGTGTGATTTGACACTTTTTCTACATGCTTACTGTGCTGTTTGACATCTCATGCGCATCCTGTTGTTATTGATATTCAGCGTTGCACTGAGCGAGTTACGTGGTTGTTTTGTCCAGACTGTAACAGTGTGTCCACATGCCTGGATTCTGATACTCGGGAATTCCTTGGACCTGAAAACTCAGGAATTATCCGGGAATCCTGTGTGATTTTGGGGACAAATTGTAACAACAAAATAGTGTCACCAGATGTGGTTTTCGAGGTGCTCTAAGTTACATTTGTAAGTGGCCAGGGCTCCGCCGCATATCCCGTTGGGGGAGCTTACAGCACTCCCCCATATTACTCTTATTATTATTACCTTTTGTTGTGACCACCTATGGGAACACAAGTTTATGGCTCTGGGAAAGCCTGGAAAACTCAAAAGAATTTTTTTCTCCCATTTTAACCGCACTGCCAGTATCTCAGTTTATGGTTTGCAGCCCATCTCCTAAAGATAATGAACTTGAGATAATTATCCACAAGAGAATCCAGATCGCTGCAAAAATATTTTTGGTAGATCTGCTGTCATCAGCTAACACATCAGCCTAGGAGGTCTGGATTGACATTTGCAGGCCTGGGGCGAGTGATGATTTTGAGTAGCTTATTGCCAATTTTCAGAAATTTATTCAAAGTGGCTTGGAAATTTAAGTTTGAAACATACGGCAAGTGCGTCCAACGTCTATTTATTCGTTGTGTTACTAGTGTATTGTTTCATTGTTTTGTGCTTGTATAAGTCTGCAGAAAGTGTCGAGTTTTTTCTGCACAGAATTAACTGCAAGCAGTGACTACTGTCCCTATACCTGGTGGGTGCAGCTTGCGCCCAGTGAAAAATGGGGGGGGGAAGTTTTGATAAGGTTGCAGATCAAAACTTCCCTCCCTATTTTCACTGGGCAAACTACACCCTTAACAAAGCTTTCTCTCTAAAGGGGAAGGAGCCCAAAATAGAGGGTAAAACTTGAGTCAGAGATTGGGTGGAACCTGAGCCCAAAACTGGGGGAAGTTGCACCCGATTTCAATTCCAGATTTGGGGGATAGAACCCACTGACTGCAAGATTACCTACACAGTGTATTTGCTGTCTTTGCATCTTGGCTGTATGCAGTTCATCCTTGGCTGTCAAATAAATTTTTTGTTTAAAGTCCATCATATTCTGGGTACTGCAGTTCATGCCATTTTAATAATTTGTAAACAGTCCAGACATCTGATAACTTCATCGGTAAATGTTATTACATAGTATTAAATCGTAATATATTTTGATGGTTACAGTAAATAATGTCGGCGATATTTTCATGTAACGCTGCATTAAGAGTGAAAGCAAGCATTATATTAGTGTTTGCTGAAAATTTCCGTTTGTACTTGTGTTGCATTTTTTTTTGCTTCTACGATCACCTGTGATTTTATGTATGTGTATGTTGGCTTGTAAATAAATCGTTAGTTTGCTTCTATATGTGATGAAATAGTAACATAAACAACTGGAAACAGTCACCATCGAATCGACTCCATTTACTGTTTATCGCAGAGTGAATCGTAGCGCAACAACAGAGAAAGTTGTATTTTATCACAGTCATTCACATGTACTGCAATAGGACCAAATATGTTGCTTTACGATTGTTTTAGATTAATCTTTATTGCACATGTGTGAGTGTCCTAAGCTAATATCGTGTAAATCCAGCAGCCATATTAATGGATGTTAGTTATTGACGACTTGACTTGTAAGCAATTTTTTGTTGTTTCTGAATGCCGGTACGACTAATATGACACAAGTAATAACCTAATTATAGCCATGGCAATGCTAAACCAGCTCTACAGCAACAAATGCTGTTCTGTTTTTCTTATTTGTACAGTTTTCAATAGTATGTAACATGATATGTCAATATATAATATAATATAAAGCAGCTAAAGATATGACCATTTGTCATATATATTAACAAGATATATGCTGAATGAGCAAAATACTGTAAGAAGATAATATTCTGGATTGTGTATTTATTAGAGCATTGCATGTGTTACTAACAGTTATGTGTTATTTCATGCGCGCTACAGTCTATTCATACATATGACATGGGTAATGCACATGTGGCTAAGAGTGCTGCAAAGCGTCAGTGAATTCTAGTGATTGCAATCCCAAACAGCGGGATCCCAGCCATTTCTGCCAATCCCGAATCCCAGCATTGGTGGCGACCAAATCCCGTGATTTCTGAATAACAAAAGTTCCTTAAAATCGTACTTTTTCGAGTGTTAAATGATACAAATAACAATTCTAGCCATATCGTGAAAAAACATTTCAGGCGCACTAGAGTCTTACTCCTTACTATGCACTGTCAGTTGTATTTTGACAGTCACAGTCACTCCCTACAGTTCGGGTATATCTTTCTATATCCATGGTTCCTTCGGTCAGGGAAAGTCATGGAGAAATCAGAGGATCAGGGAAAGTCAGGGAATTTAAAAGTACCAGGGTGCAAAAGTTAACAAAGATACAGAAAATTTTGAACTGTTGTACGCATACAATAGTTCGAAATTTTTCCTGCTCACTTTGCTCACAGATTATTTGTATCTACACTTTTAAATTTGTTCCACCACCCTTGTGTGACTAGAAGCGATTGAAAACCGACATTGGTATTTTGCATGAACAGATTAATCAGGAAAAACGATTCATTTTGTCCTGGAAAGTCGGGGAAAAGTCACGGACAGTGAATTCTGCAGTACTAGAAACCGTGTATATCTTGGGATATCAAAGTAACGATCAATCTGTAAGTCTTGTCCCAGAAATGGGATCCCGGGATTAAATCCTGGGATTGAGATTTCAATCCCAGGATTGCAATCACTGGTGAATTCTGATTGCTGGAAAGTGATCATTCTGTAACAAACATGCTTACTATTCTCAGTACTTCAAGAGCCTGATCCTAACCTGTCCTTTCTATTTCCGTTTCATCTTCTAATGCTGGTGTCATCAGCATTTACTCGTGTGGAGGAGTTAATCATATCTACTCTGCATGTTGTGTTTTTCGGTTGATCTTTATATATATGGATCGGCGATGTCATCTCTATAGGGGCCCATGCAAAATCAAAAAAATTCAGCTCCACCATTTCCAAAGGGATTCTCCCCAAATTTGGCACACATATAGGGGACAGCAATGTCTAAAAACTCAGTAGACAGAATTTCGATATCGCTCCCCTAGCCAATTTTTTGGCCATTCCCCCACAAAAAAATTTGCATTACGGGTATTGGCTAACTTTTTTATTCCATGTTTGATTTTTCTGAAATTCACACACATTGTAGGCAACACCATTGCTAGTATACTGGTATAATCAGAAAAATCGCAGACGTAGAAATTTTTGTAAAAATTAAATTTAACCTTTTTTGCCCATAGGCCGCCATGCAAACTTTGATGCCGCCTAGCGGCCGCATTTATGACGCAGTCAGGCTGAAAATATACACAATGTTAGAGTTGATGGCTGTGAACGTTCGTGCCAAATTTCAGCTTTTTAGCTTTTACCTATTGTTTTTGATGTTTCATAATCGCAAAAACTAGCCTACTGCAGCCGTAGAGCTCGGTCGATGGCTGCGCTCCTCCACATCTGTTCTTTATCAATTAGCTCGCCGGCGCATGCTGTCGCCGGAAGCATTGCAGCAATATTAATAGTCGCGACGGCAAAACCAGCCCTCGATGACGTCCAGCGAAATAAGAAGCCCAGCTGTCACTAAAATAGCCGACCGCACTGGTTGTCAGTGACCTTGGCGGCATGATCCAAGGTCGATGATTTTTATCTTATCTGAAAGGGTGTATGCTATTACCTATTAGTGATAATCAGTAGTAACCTGGGACCTATCTCCGTTTCCGAGATATGGCCACAGAGCTTGAAACTTTCCACTGAAAATTGCGGCCAAACTGCTGCAGATGGAGACATGGTTACTACTGACAGCCTATAGGAAGTCGCCAGTACCCTATCCGATGGCACCATTGTCGACCCGCTACGACTTACCATTTAGCCACATTACATCCGTGACGGATGGACGACATCCATGCCAATAGCTTTACCATTGCTCAAGTACGATCGGCTAAAAACGTGCATTACCACACCAGGTGGTGGTCTGTCCACAAGCCACATCACAGAACCGACTGTGATCACGCTAAGTGTAGTAAGTACTGTAGTCGATGGCATGTTAATTTTCTTTATGTGATCAGGTTGCTGTTAACATTGTTATGGCACTTGTGTGCCATAACACATGAGCTGTTTAACCCATTTATGCCTATGATCCCGTATATGGGACACCTAATTTAATGATGAATGACAAAATAATTTGGGCACTAATGGGTTAAAGATTATTCGCACTTAACTGCAGATGGTGAGTTTTATTTTCACCGCTAGGAAAGATGATAGGCTTTTGATTTAAATCAAAATCGCAATTCAATGCACTTTTGTTGTTATACACGATGGCAGCAATAACGCTTATGCTGACACTGAGCGGTGTTGGTGAAGACGTTGTATTAGCTGGGTTTGAGTGGCTGCTTTGAAGCCAGAGGCATCAGAACCGCGGGGGCAACAATGGCACTCACCCCTGCAATGCTGAAACTGCAGGGGCGAAATTATCTTTTTGCCCTTGCGGTAATTTGCCAAGGTTTGCTTGGAAATGCATTGAATCATACACCCATATATACACTGTGTCTCAGAAAAAAACAGTCAAAATTGTTTTTATCATAACTCTGTGAAATTTTTTCTAACTTTAACAATTTTTGGCATGTTGATGGCTAAGACGACAAAATTATGTAAGGTGTACTTATTTTCCACCTCAACTAATTATGTCAATGGACAACCATGTGAAACATAGATGCTCCAAATTGTTGCATAATGCCGAGTTGTTGTCTCAAGTAAATGCTGTAATGAGTTATTAGGCACAAAATACACTAAAATGTGAATTATTTAACATAATTATAAGTTTGTATAATAATTCACTTGCCAATCAGAATTTATGCCAAAGTGTGCTCTGCATACAAAGAGACAATGGCTTGGATGCAATGCCAATGGCTGATAGCCAAATCAACGATCGACTGATCAAATGCATTCACTCATCGATTAGACGTGTTTTTAGCTCATCAGCCAGCTATTTTGTTGTCTGCTGTTTTCAGCATAAAATATTTAATGCCTCTAAATTATTAAACCACGTTGCACTCTCTGTTGAATTGATGATGCAAAGGTGAGCCATCTGATACAAATAATTGCCATGTAATGTAACAATTTGGAGCATCTGTGTTTTACATGGTAGTGTGTTGACATAAATCAGGTGAGGTGGTAAATGAGTGCACCGTACATAATAATATCGTCTTGGCCATCTTTGTGCCAAAAATTATCAAAGTTGGTGGAAATTTGAGAAAGTTATACCAAAAACAATTTCGACTGTTTTTTTAGACACGGTGTAGTATATTATATACACAATTTTGCATAGCAGGACTGCAGGAAAACTGAACTGAAGAACCCGAAATGCACTAAAACTCTAGGAGACCAGTGCTTCACCCTGGACCCAACTGAGGGAGATTTCAAAACTCCCCCAGACCTTCTATCTGGTGGGTATCTCACCGCTTTCCTCCACAAGAACACTGCCCCCAGCTCAGCCCAAAGGGCTTAATTTTTTTGCCCCTTCTGGTCTCATCTTGCCCCCACAATGTTAATTTCGTTCTGTCACCACTGTTTGAAGTTGATGTCATAATATGATTACCATATTGTTATTTATGTTGGATTTGTAATTACTGTGATGCATGAGCTACAGTCTAGCCCTGTAACAACAGTAGTACTAACATGTGTTGTATATATTCCTAATAGAATGGTACTAATTTGCTTTGGGTATCTTTTTTGCTTTGCCACCTGTCCTCCAATAGACAGCTTATGAGACTGATAACTGTCTGGCGGATAACAGGCAAGATTATTAGAATTGCCATTATTGTTACATATGCACAATTATAATCGGCAGTTCTTAAAATTTTAGGTATCGGTCATTTTTGGATTTTGTGTTTCATAAAGGTTAAACTTTGTGTAAAGGTTGAACTTTTTGTTTCATTATTATGTGTATGTGCAATTTTGCCTGCGAAGGCCGTCCCCAAAATGGCCTATATTGTGTCGGGCTAGACGTTAAACCCTACTCACTCACTCACTTTGGGTATCTTAACTGCTGGTGGTATGTTAATGTTTCTGAGTAATGATGTATTGTGATTACAATCGTTGACACAGTTGACTGTTGAAACTTTTTTGATTTTGATTTTGGTTTTTACGTGCGAAAGCAGCCACTGCTTTCAGCGCGTCTTAGCCATCGCAATTCTGTCTATCCGTCTGTCTGTCCATCTGTTTGTTTGTCTGTCTGTCAACGGGTGGATCAATCAAAAGCAATGCAAGCTAGAATCACCAAATCTTCACCGTCAGCTTCCTGGAAGACTCTATTTTCAGGAACCGTAAAGCTTTTCTATAAATTCGAAGGGGGTCACCCCGAATGAGGGTGCTAAATGAGAGGGAGGTGGGCAAAATTTGCGATTTTTGGCCAATAAGTCGCTGTATCTCAGTAACGGTGCGAGATAGGGCCTAGGTTACAATTAAAAACTAATAGCAAGTCGTACACTGGCTCTTGATTGGCGCTGAATTCAATGACCTTGAACGACAAAATATGGGGTTTTATGGATTTCGGGCTGCGACACAAGTCTATATCATTCACAAGGTGGCGCCACGGAACTATCATTATGCGATCCAGATAGAGAATTTGGTATTTGTATATTAACTTAGCGTGAACACCCCAATTTTCAGCTAAACTACTGAACCGGAACTGCTATAGGCTTTCGCACATCTCATGAGCATTAGCTCAAATGTCTTGTTTATAATCAGTTTTCATCATTGCTGCAGTCATGAACTCTAATGCATATACAGGGTGGGCCAAAAAAATTGGACCTGTTTGAACGTTGTTATCCAATCTTTTAAGGCCCACACTGTACATGTATTTACATTGTGTCCCAAAAAAGGAAATGTCATCAGGTTTCCACCAAATGGCCATGATGATAACAGTACTTGAGGTGCACATTTTCCACCTCACCTCATTTGTGTCAATGCACTACTGTGTTAAACGCAGATCTGTGATGAAATGATGTAGGATGAAATTGTCTCATATTGTTTATATTATACCACCGAACGTTGTGTAATGCTTTGTCTGCTTAATTCCATGACATAAATTGCTACGTTTAATTGTGGTCACATTTTAAGGTTTTTGGTGTATGGCAAAGCACGGTCGTCAGCACTATCGATTGTAACTTGAAGAATCATGAACACATTTTATTCAAATCAGTGTGATTAATTGTGTCAGGAATATTAATACCAACAATCATGCTGATAATCCCTCTTCAAGTTACAATCAATAAAATGTCAGGGATCCTTTTTTGAGACACATTGAAGGTGTATGGACAGCAAGGAAATATTTTATTGAAGCATTTGAACACAAAAATTAACAGAATGATCTATTACAGATACTGGCAGCTTTTTGACACACAATAATAGACTTGCGGTTGAAATGTAGAGCCGAAATTCAAGTAATTCATATTTGCTAAATATAACTTAATTTAAAGATTTAGTTACATACCACAAGATACCACAGATGTGCAGGTGCCATAATATAACAGTGAGTAATAATGGAAAATATAATTTACAAACATATGCACTAGAGTAGCAGACAATTTAGAAACTTAATTCAGTCAAACTTTACATGGCTCATCCATGACTCCTCGTACAAAACAGTGCCGGGCTGGTACCCAGACGCAGCACATGCGACCAGTGCCGGCAGAAAATGTTCAATCCGTTGGTGGGCAGATGCAAACGTTGGCTCTTGATGACTGTCGATCAGTAGTTGTTTACGTTCCTGTGGTGAGTGGCTCTTACTCGTGAGTGTATCATGGAACCAGCTCATGAAGCGACTGCAGTCATTGGCCGATAGACTGTGACTGTGAGTTGATGACCCACTGCCGATGATGAGCACGCAGTGGCTGCAGAGCTTCACCAAATCGCAGATGATCAGCAATGTCCAGGCTCTTTTTCGACGACACCTGCAGCACTGTAACAACAACAACCGTGGCTGTGAAAGTTAACAAAACTATTAACAATAATTTTCATAATTATATTTTTAATTAATTACACTAGTGTGCATGACATCACTTGCAAGATGATCTGTACATTATTGGAAAAGAATAAGAAGATATGATAACATGACCTTAAAAAAAGATAACCTGTTTGTAGTGCATACAAGACTCGACAAAACAAACAGATACTAATAATAATAACAATAACTAGTAATAATAACAATAACTGAGTGAGAATAAAGTCATTAACAACATGTAAGGTCACACTACAACTGCAAAGTGACACCTACATGGAGTGAATAAAAGCTTACATAACATGCCCAGACCACAGTCATCATCACAATAATATGACAGGATAAATATGGCTTACATCAACATCCAATGCATCTACATGACTATTGTACATGACTAGTGCCCTAACCCTTATGTTATCACGTTGAAGAAAATTCTGTTGCAAAACTTAAAAGCACAAACCATATTCTGACTTCACCTGGGATATCGGCTTCCAAATATGCCAACTTCAATGAAACGAATACTCCATGATCGAGTCCCCTCTTGTCATTTTCACAGCATTTGATCCCATTCGATGTCAGCAGTCGAACCACGGACCGTGCTACCTTGGGCTCTCCAGGAACCGGCCACTCCAGCGTGTAGGTGCTCGCTGGAAAGCCGTAGTAGTCGAAGTATAAGCTCGGCTGAGCTGAAGTCGAAACGGTATGTTCGGCTTCCTCCCAGTGTGCGCTGATGACAAGAATCGCGCAAGGATTGCGTGGCAGACGAGCAAAGTTGCGAAGATTTCTCATGGTGTCAGCTGATTTGGAATGCATGTCCACGTCTTTCAGCGCTCCCACAGACTCCTTGCGACTGTCGATGAACCAAGCCGGACCGGCGCCGTGAGACAAAAAAATGACAGGCTGCAAACTCATGCTCTTTGTTAGCAGAACACTTGAACGATTAGGCTTACACAATAACGAAACGTTAAGCTGAATGTACCTAATTCCGCGAGCTAACAAATGATAAAACCCAAACATAAACATTGGAGGTGTGGCAGGGAGGCGTGACAACATAATAGTAAGTATGTAAAAATTAAACAAAAACCTTTGTGTTAACTCGGTAATTTACTATAGAACGACTTAAACATGACAAAAAACAAAAAGCTATTGCATGGTGTTTATGCCGTTAACGATAAAACTTTTATTACGTTTATAGCAGCAGCCGTTTGGCGTTTCAAACTTGCACTTTTGTTATTTAGTTTCAATTTTCTAGCACGTTTTATTCGCTGAGTTCCAATAAGTAAACACTTCCTGTACTCTGTTTATGAGTGAGATGGAGGAAAAAGCTCGAAAAGCGGCAGTAGATTTTATCAACGCGCATTTTGCAGATCTCGAATCACTTGACAGAGTGAAAGATGTTTACGATGACGTTTATAAAACGCACGAAACTTGCCAACAGCAGCTGGACGACCAGGTTGTTTCAAAGTTCAGTGTCAATGCGGCAGTGGTCGTTTAGGGTTTTGTAACAGGCAAGGACGCAAAATAGCTTTATATGGTATATTTTCCTGTTTAATTGCAGTGCCATGTTACTTTTGTATTTTTTATTTGATAATAGTATGCCTTGATTAGATCGCAATTAGGTCGGGTTGAAAATAGAAGTGGTTAATTCACCGAAGCCACCAGAATTACTGGTGGCCTAAGTTAGCACAGGCAAAAGTTATATAACGCTTACTATTCTAATAACTAATAACTGGGATATCCAGGTCTTGTTTTAACTATTAAGTAAAATATAAAAAATACATGTGTAGAAATAGAAAATATTTGACTTATCAGATTTGCATACTTTACTGATGATGGAATGAATGCGGTTCGTTATAGGTTCAGTTTATCAAAACCGAGGCACCGAAGTTGATCAGAAATGCGGAAAAAGATATAGCAGATGTCAAGCAGAACGTGGAACATCTTCGTGCAGAGGAAGATCAGTTGGTGGGTGACGTATGCAATCATTTGGCCGACGTTCAGCCTCTGGTGACGATGCTTACAAATCTCACAGATCAGATTCGTGATCTTGAAAAGTATTCTCAGTACCTGCAATGTCTTGCGCAGATTGAAGACTTGAGGTTTGGATTTGTTTTACATACTTGCTTGAAAGTATACATTTAGTAAGTACTGTAAGTTTCTCTGAAGATTGCTTGCAGTTTGGTAACTTGACACCCAGGCTTGGTCAGGCCAGGAGTTTTTTTGCAGTGACAGTTACATGTAAACTCTGCGATGTATATTTTCAGCTCAGACATTCAGTCGGCACTGTTGATCAATGCCATGGACCGAGCAGTTGAACAGTTTGTCGTGTTGTCTGACATCGCACAGTGCTTGCTTTTTTCTAAGTGTCGTCATCTCGTCGGCTACGTCTGCAAAACAGCCAGCTTCTGGTACAGGATTCTCCAGGAGAAACTCTGCAGGTAAATTCTGTATTATTTTTTGATGGCTGCAGTTGAAAAATTTTAACAGTTTGTCATCAGCGAACCAAACGAAGTTAAATTGCTTCAAGTTCACTATCGAAGCACGGTAGCTATTCAGCAACCGACAGCGCCGGTTGCGACAAGAAAGTTTGTACTTGCGACACACTGACGTCAGCATTATGTCATGACTAGCAAAGAATATTTAACTACCAGCCAAATTTTGTTAAAATATTTTGTATTGATATTTTTTCAGCTACATCTGGTAAAAAAATTCATGTAAACTGATCATCATTTGAATGAATTATGAAAGAAAGAATAAGGGTGCCATTTTTTCCGAAACACCATGTATGTTGCAAATGTTGCATGGTTTGTAGTATTGTAAGATTTAGGGCCGGTTTCTGGATCTTAACTGGCCGGTCAAGTTAGTGTTAACCGACAGATTTGCATAACTCGCGTTTCACATTGCACTAACCAACGGTCAAAATGGCCAAAAATTTAACTGGCGGAAATCGGCCAGTTAGCTAACCGTCGATCGTAGTTATCATATTTAATGCAACTTTTGTACCATTTTGCAAGCAGATAATTGAAGAATGTGACATTATAAAACGATTTTACTGTATAGCAATGTCTTCAAAACACTCAAGGAGACGTTTGCTGCTACAAATTTTACTACAAAACACATTCATGAATGGACAAAATGGCCGTCTACAATCGGTCGGCTGGCTCGTGGGCTGGCTGACGTGCGATTGCACTCATTAATATTCATGACGCTCGCCTGCCCTAGGCAGAAGTGATAAGTGTCGTGTGCATCGTTGCTAAGCAACTATAGTTTACCGCTCAGTTAGCTGACAGCCAGTCAAGGTTTTGTTCAGAAACGCGCGCAAACTTAACTAGCAAGTTACAATTAACAAACGGTTTACTAACTGATCAGTTAATTAATAGATCCAGAAACCGGCCCTTAGTCACATTTTAGCTAGCTAGAACTAATGAAAGATTATGGTTATACCAACAAGTCTGTCTGTCTGTCACACTAGTGCCATTCGACAAGAACACAAAAGTTGAAGAGAAACCCATTGTAATGGAATACGTAAGATGTGAGAACAGAATGCAAGAAGAGAAGCTGAAATTTATCGTTTGTGCGGATTCCGATAATATATCTTGAATTTATTATATATTCACCAAATTTTAATTTAGGTAATTTGATGACTTTTTTTGATTTGGACTAAGTGTTTTACTGAAGGTAACTGTGTGTGTATTGCATTATGGTCAACAACTTTAAGTACTGTTTTTGATTTTTGTCATTTTTTCAAGCTACTTTGCATTTTGCTAAAAATTCTATTCATATTGATTAACATTTGACGGGTTGTTTTTTGTGGGGTACACATTGCCGTGCATCATTTGATGCAATTTTTCGAAAAATAATATTTTAGAAAGTAGTGTAGTCACATTTTTACATGTGATGAGCAATTTATTGACATTTTTGTTGCAAATTATCTCTAAGAGTCTTTTGGCATTGTCTGGAAATGCCATTCCTGAAGTGACCTATGTTGTGTTGGATCAGGCATTAAACCCACTCGTTTACTCACTCAGTTTTGGTGAAAGAATTTTGAAAATTAGTCGTAGCTTAGCAAAAATGTGTTTTTAAGGGACACAGTGTAAAAAATGTGTGTATTTCGTTAGTGAGTTTGAAGAGATCTTGCGTGCATGGCAATGGCCATTCATCATGAGCACGGTCAACGTACCGGTGATAGCAAAAGCCGCTGAATTGAAAGAGCAACTTGGGCCAGTCTGCCGCCATCTTGCCTGCCTCCATCTGTCGTATCCGTTGTTGGCTTCTAGCTTATTGTTTACTAGTGATGAGAATATGATTATTGTTAGCTTTATTCATGTGATGAGGTGTATCTCGTTGCGGCATTTTGCCATGCTTTAGTGTTCAGTGTTTTATCATGTTTGTGAAAGGAGAAGGAAAAGAGGGAGAAGGAGAAGGAGAAGAAGACTAATAGGAGAAGAAGACTAATGGATGAGTATTGATAATGTTATGAACAAGATAATATGTTGCCACTGCGCGATGTCATCATGTGCATTTGGTTCATCCAGTTATCGAGCGTCTCAGGTGTTGACGGTAAATTAGGCCACAGCGTAGACTGCCATTACTCATTATGCAACATGTGTATCTTTTTCAGGGTTTTGACGTCTGCTGACTTCACCATTGACCTTGTGATCTGAAAATTGCCACATTATTTACTGCTGTCCAGGAAAACTTCCGTGCTAATTTTGTTTTTTGTATGCGTTTTTGTTCAAGAGTTAGTGGCCCATACAGGACTGTCAGGCTGACACACAGATGGGGCAAAACATGCACTGTGGGCCATGAAAAACGTGGCACTTTACTTTTGTCCATATTCTCACCAATTATAGACCGATTGAAAAAAATTGTCACTGGCACACTCTGTGGACAATTTGCAATAATGTGATTGTTATATTTCCCAACACACCATAAATGCATCTTTACACTACCTTGTGAAACATAAATGTAAGAAAACCTAACAATAATAACAAACACTTAAGTAAATAAAAAAAACCACTTTAGACTAACATTGCAGTGAATGATCCGTATGACACTAGACTGTGTTAGACCCACACAATCTAGTGTTATACCGATCATTTGCAGCAATGTTGATCTGAAGTGTTTTTTTTTTCAATTTTTCCAAAATGTTAGTTGCTCTTGTTGTTATATATTCATATTTCATTCATATTTCACAGGGTAGTGTAGAGACACATTTATGGTATGGTGGGATGTATAATAATCACATTGTTGTAAATTGTCCGCAGAGTGTGTCAGTGAGAGAATTTTTAAAAATTGGTCATTAATTGGCAAAGATATGGACAAAAGTAAAGTGCCACGTTTTTTATGGCCCACCTTATATAAATGCAGCCAGCCTGTATAATGGCCAGCAGTAGTGATAATGACATTGATTGTGATGATGGTTAAAGGTCCATGGACACCAAAATTAACATATATATTTTTTCCATTTTCTTAAAACAGCAAAACTTTCTGATAATTTCGATAGTAATATCGCCAACCAGTGTTATGTCAACACGAAGAAACTTACATTTGAAATCGATGATCTATAAAAAGTCTGTAGAAAACAAACCGGCATGTTTACAGGCTGATAATGTCACTAGTTGAACACGTCGTCAGTGTAAAATATGCATAGAAACATAAGCATTATAAAATCATATTTTCTACTTATGTACTGCTGTAGTTGTCATGCGACACAGTATTTTTTTTGTCATTAAAAATATTAAAATTATTCGGCAAACACTGACTGTGTTCAAATGCTGACGTCATTTCCAGCCATGTGCCAAGACAGATTTTTCAGCTTAACGTAACATAACACCATTTTTCGTTATATTCAGACATTAATTTCATACATATATAAAGCATAAATCAACACATTATATATGCCAGGTGAAATGTCTAATTGAGGTCTACATAAATTTCACAAGTGAGTTTGACCGTGGCCATGGACCTTTAATTGGAAATGATAGTGATGATGGATCATAATACTCTTAATACTACGTTATTGACTGGATAATTGCTGGTTGAGTATGATGATGATGATGACAAGAATAACGGTACTCAGGTGTTTTTTTATAAATGTTTTACTGTCTGTGAATTGTTGCATGAACTGTTGCAAGTCCTTAATAATTTTTCTTAGAGATGAGGTTCTGACTGATAAGGCAGTAAACCCGTTTTCTGTACAGTTGCCGTCAGGTGCCCAGCCATTTCTTCTGCCAATACAGCTACTGCTGAAACCATTTCAGAAGCGTTTCGTCTACCATTTTTGCTCAAACGAAAAGACAAACCGAATTGAAAAGGTCTGTGACTTCCCAGAAAAACTATGTAATTTTGCAAATTAGTTTTCTTGCAAAGCATACAATAGTTGGAGCTGGTAACAGTTTAAGTTCTAATTTTATTGAGATATTTGTTCTGTTTCAGTTTGTAATCTATTGTTGATGAGAGTGTGATTAAAATCATGCCGGAAACAAACTAATTACCTAAGTCTGAAAACAAGAAAGTTGGAATGCAGACTGTAGTCAAGGAGAAGTTAAATTATATTTTTTTATATTCTACTCTGGCTATTTTTTCCATGTAATCTGCATCTCATGCAACTTATATCAGATTTTATTGAAAGAACATTTTAACAAGAACCTGTAATATATTAAAAATTGCTAAATTATATTAAGAACTGGCAAAAATTTTAGTGAAATTGCCGTTGTTGTTTTATCTTGCAGCCTGAGTGGTACTTCACACAGATATTGACTTGGATACGTGATCACCAGGAATTCCTGAATGAGAGAATTCAACCTGAACTGGAAAAAGCTGAATTCGGACACATCAGTGCCTTGGTCAGTGTGTAATTGTAGTTGAGTGAGTACATTGCTTAAATACTTAGGCCTACTTATTTACTTACTTATATACTTATTCTCTTATTTATGATTCATGTATGCACTGAGTGGTTGGAATGATTGGAATGTTTTTTGGATATTAGATGACTATATCACAGTACATATATATGCCAAAGGCTAGTATGCGCACGGCCTATGACGACCGTGGTAGTGCTATTTTGGCTTACCATACCAAGCTCACATCATCAAAATGTGCGTTTTGACCAAGCCATGGCAATGCATCCGTAGCAATAACGACGTCGCAGCTGTTGCAGCGTTACGAAATACTGCAAAAATCTTTTGTTATGGAATGTTTGGATGCTGCTAAATAATCACACGTGTACGGTCACATCACATAACAAGTATTTTAACTTTGCTTTTAATACATATATTAACTGCTTTTAACTAATTTTAACCACTTATGGCACTTTATGGCCTATTTTGTGCTGATGTGTCGTTAATAAACTACTCACTCACTGTCACATGATATTCGTTATTTTTCACAAAGCGTTGAGTCGAATTAAGGTGAATGTAACCCGAATTTGTGATAAGTTTGCCGTCTGACAGCCAGCCTGCGATTCGACATACTATTACGCCCATTAAAATAGTTCCATGCAAATTGCACTTTATTATGTGTTTTAGCACACACTGTACATAGTGCTAATATAATAATAACACAATAAAGTGAAGGAACGGCAACACAATATTATACAAGCGCACAAGGCAATGAAAATATGCGGCAAGTGTAGCGGGCTTGGCGTGTGAATTGGCTTGGCAGATATGGAAAGCCACAAATATAGTCTGCTGCAAATACTATGTGCCTTTGGCGTGTATATATGTACTGTGATTATATGCTTTTGGTTGTTTTTACTTATGCTCAATGTCAGTGAGGCATAATTAGCCGCTTCTCAGCACCAAATGGCGGAACTTGGTTACTATGCTGTTTTGCTGCATAAAAATTTTCTCGGTTCAGCTCGAGATAATGCTGCATGCATTACCACCAAATTTGCCTTTCCCCAACTCCCCTCACGAAGTGCTTTTACTGTGTAATTTTTGAGTTGGCATGATGTCGTCGTTCTTTACTTTTTGCATCTTTCGTAGTGTCAGCTTTCAGAACAGCCATCATCCATTTTGTCAATTCTGCTGTCAAGGTTGACAGTCGGTACTGCAAGAATGTCTTTCTGGTACAAAGCTTATGCCAAAATGTATAATCTAATGACACACTAGTAATAAATAAATTTAGTTTAACCAGCTTATATAAGAGACTAGTTATAAATGGATGTCTTTTTAAATGTCTAAGTGATTGATTGATTGATTGATTGATTGATTGATTGATTGATTGTAATTTCATTGTGAAAATTTCTGTATTGTGTGCATATATGTCTGATGTTTGCAGTAAATTACTACTCACCTCACTTACTTACTTACTGAATCATGTCGCAGGTGGAGTTTATCCGAGGCCTAGTGATTCTGGTCTCAGACAAGATGGAGCAGGACATCTCACAGTTGTTATCATCTGACGTGTTGTTTGCTCATCTAATCGACGAGACGCTCGCATTTCACCGTGAACTTCAGTCGGTCTACTGCTATCCCGCTCCTCTCCACAGCTGTCTGCATGTCCTCATTCGGCCGGAACCCTTCCACAAGTGGATCACCATTGAGAAAAAATGTAAAATTGCAGAGTTAAGTCGAGTTTTAGGCCGCACGCATGTAGTAATTTAATGTCTTATGTTGCCACTTTGATTTTTCCACTTTTGTTTCTATTTTTAAAACATATTTTCCACTTTTCCTTTGGGTTCGAAGTAGTTATGAGCTTCCAAGCAGAAACCGGACAGCAGATCAAGACCAAAATTGAGGGGAGGACGACCTTTGCCTGGAAGAAATTGAGTCTAAATTTCAGGGAATCTGTTGAGGGGTTTTGGAGGGAAGGGCACATTTCTTTAGAAAAAGTATAAGCGCAGTCAATCAATCTGTCTCCAAGTCACTTAAGTTCATTTGCAGTGAGGGAATTTATAACAGCCTAAAATGACTGACGATTATTGCTTGTAATCTAATATTAAGTCGTGTAAGACATGTCGTCACCATAATTAACTATGGCTGCAGAAATTCAAGATGAATTAATCCATTAATTGTTTTAAAAATTGATGGATTAAATTTTTTTAACCAATTAAAATTTGATTAGCATTTTGAATTTTAATGGCTCAAAATGATCAGTGATTAACGTTTGTAATCTTTTATTGTGTTGTGTAAGACATGTCGTCAAGATTTTTACTTGTACAGTGTTAGTTTAACAGTCTGCACTTTTACTTTTTGGATTTTGCTTTAGTCTGCAAAAAATTTAACAGCCATTAGTTGAATTCAGTAGTTTTCCTAGTCTTTCTTCCTTACAAAAATGAATGAGATCTAACGGATGTATTACAATTAATGTTTGTCACTGAACCGATTAAAAATTTTTGTAATTGTTTGCAGTGCTAAAATTAATGGAATATTTTGTGTTTGAAGTTGCTCTGCAGAAGATGGATGCAATGTTGTCATCACCGACGCGATGGAATTGTCAGTATCAGGAAGTTGCAGACATTGATGAACTCAAACTGTCCGAGTGTGGCGAGGCCTTTATGTTGCTCATATCCACTCTTACTGGTGTGTTCACGTTAGCTCTGTGTCTTACAGAATAGATTTCAATTTTGTGTTGCTCTTATCTAGTCTCACTTGTTTGTTATGTCTTTCAAAGTGGATTTCAATTTTTTGCCAGTGTGACAAGGCGCTTATGTTGCTTATGTCCACTCTCATTGGTTCGTTATGTGTAGGGCTCCGCTTTTCATGGGCTGCCGAATTTCTAGCCGAGTCGCAGAATTTGCCCTTTTCGCAGAATTTTGATACTTTGTTGCCAAATTTTGCAGAAGTAAAAAAAACAACTGGTGATTAGTGCCATCGTTGGCTTGATGACTAACTACATCATGGAAAAATGAAATTGAACTGCCTAAAACTGTGGGCCTTACTAATAGCTATCACAATACAGCAAAGTCATAAATAAACACATTGCAACTTGACAGATTGCATTTTCAAATAGAAAAAAATGCTGATATTTTTTGTATGTTGCTAGGTTTGAATCTCACTGTGGGAGCTTAGAATGCCCTCCCAAGTTACCAGTATTACAATTACTTTTTGTTGCAGTTACCTATAGGAAGGTAAGCTTGTGGCTATGAAAAAACCAGGAAAACTTGAGGGGATTTTTCTCGTACTTTGTGTCCACCCCGATGTTAATGACGGTTGTAGATCGCTATCGGTCGTTGCCAGTGACCGACCGTCGACTGGAGTTTGCTCAGTTGCAGCTCGAGCTACTAGAGGACTTCAGAGTCCGTCTGCTACAGGTCCGCAAGGAAATGCTCGACAGCGAGCAGAGCGTTATAACCCCGCAGATGTGTTGTATTCTCAACACAGTCAGCTACATAGAAGCCATCCTACAGCAGTGGAATAACCTGCCAGTATGTCAGTAGTGATAGGAATAGTAGCCTCGTACTACACTGTGTACCAATAAACCAGACACTTTTACATTTTTAAATAACTTCAACAATTTTGGTTAAATGTTAGCAACTTTTGGTATGGAAAATAATTCTATGGCCAGCACTTATTAATAATGCTTGTCTTTTTGTAAAAATGTAACCGAGTACCAGTACCAGCTGAGGTCTAGCAGGTGTCCGTTTTTTGGGGACACACTGCAGTAACAGTTGTTGTTGTTCTTGTTGTAATTGTGGTAGTAATAGCAGTAGCAGTCCTACTGCTGCTGATAGTAGTAGTAGTAGTTGTTGTTACTGATGCATACAGTTCTTTGTGAAACTGCAGTGTCACAAACAAATAACTTCATACTTGGAAGTGCTCAGACAGTAGTAGCAGTGGTAGTTATAGTAGTGTTCGTTGTAGTTGTAGTAATAGTAGTCGTTGCAGCAGCTGTACTAGCAATAGTTGTTGTTGTTCATGCGTGCAGTCCTTTGTGAAGTTGCAACAGTACAAGCAGCAGCAACAACAACGTTGGTAGCAGTAAACATGAGACTGTACTAGTAATTGTTGTAGTAGTACTATTAGTAGTAGTGGTTGTAGTTGTTGCCTGTTTTTACAGTTTTTTTATGAAGCTGCTATACCACAAACAGTGACAACAACAGCAGCATTTGTAGTAGCAAGTGTGTTGTTGTTGTGGTAGTAGTAGTAGCAGCATAGTCATTGTTGTGTGCCGTTCTTTGCAAAGCTTCACTATCACAAGCAGCTGCAATAGATCACTAATAGCAGTAGTAGTAGTAAACTTGTTGTTGTTGTTGTTGTTGTTGTTGCTGTTGTGTTGTTGTTGTAATCGTTTTTGTTGTTGTGTGTTCCTACAGTTCTTTGTGAAGCTGCAATACCACAAGCAGCAGCAGCAGAGCAGCCGGCATTTGTCACTGGGAGACAGACAACTGGCTGCGGAGGCTGACGGCGATGGATTAATGCAAGATGATAGCCCACTTTCCACCAACATGGATGTCTTCTCACAGTCTGAGGCAAGTTTAGTTGACATGGCATCGCAGTACCTGGTTTATAGCATAATTAATAATTACCATATGTTTAACAGATGTTACATGGACTTTTATTTTACATTGCTTTGATTCTATGGCTTTGCAGACATAAGTGCTCCAATGTATACTAAAAAGTTTGCTTTTTGTAAGCTTGACTGATAATGTTTTTATGCAGTTAATTCTATGTAACAAATTCTTGAGTTCTGTTAAAAATGGCTGATTGAACAAAAATCAAAAATATTAGTTTAACACATAGCACAACAGTTCAGTTAAAGTGCTACATTTGTGTTTGTGTGTTTGCTGTCAAATGGTATAATTTGTCACCAGGCTATGTGGGAGGATGGTATTGTGCTGTCATTGTGAGTGGTTAGGGCTCTGGTGGTGGCGGTTCAGATGGAACCTATCTGCAATGAATTGATTCAAGTTGCGTAGTCACATAGCTAGGCCAAGTATTCATAGTCACTGTAGACAGTGTGGAAGATTGCAGTGTGCATTCCGATGGGTAAAGAGTGACTTAGAGCAGTGGAAATTAATGATTAATTACAAGGATCGTTTGATAAATAAGTTACAAAACAGCGTCATTCTGTTAGTTTTTCCAAATCTAAAAAAATCTGAGATATACGTTTTGTAGGGAATTTTATTCTGAACATGTGTACAATTTTTTTTGGATGATGACATCATTATTGTGACGTCATCTGCTCACAGAACACAGTCTACACGTGTATTATTTTCTCCACCAGTAATCTATCACAACTCGCAAGTGATAAACAGCATAAAAACAAAAAAATGGATAAAATTAACAAGTTAACGCCATCTGTTTAAATGTTAAAGATTAATGTTTCATTTTCAACATATCATCCGAGATCGCTTAAATATTTTTTCTGTCTGTCAGCTAACTTCTGAATGCTGGATGCAAAGAACTGCTGTTCATGCCTCTGAAAAACGACTGATTGCACCTCGGTGTATGATACAAATTTCTGCCCACCCAGCATTTTTACACCAAATGTGAACTGTTAGCTTCACAAAGCACTTGTTGCCATATACTGGATGCATTTCAGAGTGAATCTAATTTGCATTTATATTTTTTGTCCACAAAAATACAATAACAGCACGCTGTTCGTTACGGGATGATTTCAGAGTCAATGTCGCCATATTTAATGTTTATAAATGACGTCACAGTGACGTCATCATTATGAAACTCACAGCTGCTACTCAGAATTAAATTCCCTACAAAACGTACATTTCGGATTTTTAATATTTGGAAAACTAACAAAATGACGACTTATTTATCGAACGACCCTCGTGAATGATTACTGGTAATCGTAAAACTTAATTGATTAAAAAATTTTTGAATCATCTGTAGACTAAAACATCACTACTATCACTAATCCTGGCATTTTCAGTCGATTGTAAACCACAGTAGCCAGCAATTATTTTTTTCATAAGACTTTTCTTACCTTACCTTTGGGGCAGGCTGCACCTGCCCAGCACTGAGGCCGTATCAGTTCCGCCCAATGCACATCCTCAGAAAGTTAAAGTAACTGAAGGTTACATAAATGGTTATAAAGCCGTAAATAATGCCTATGAAGCCGTAAATGGCCGTGAAGTCGAAATCAGTGTTAAAGCTGAAAACTAACCAGTGCATAAGCACCGGTAAAGTGTACAATAACTGTTCATATGAGGTTTTAGTGTGCTCTTGGTTGGCTCCTTGCTTACGGATTTTAGAAATCTTTCAGGTCATCAGTGCAATAAGCCCCACCACCACGACAAGGTGGCACACCACGGTGGGGTTTACGTAAGACATGTAATCAAGATTTGTAATCTTATGTTGTTAGTTCAACAGTCTGAACTTTGTCAGTTTTGACTACACAGTTTGTGTACTGCATCATCATCACTTTTGCTTCAGTTTGCGAAAGAAAACAGCAACGAGTAGTTGAATTCTGCAGTTTTTGGTCTTCTGATTGAGCACAAAATTAATTTATTTCAGTTAATTTTTAGAGATTAATCGATTTTAAAATGTTTAATCAGTCGCAGCTCTGGAGTTAATGTTTGTGTGATGTGTTTGTTTAGCAGCAGTTAGCAGACATCGACAGTGATGATACGATGGAGGAATCTTTGTTTGATGACATCATTCGACTGTACCAGATGCTGCAGCAGAACATGCTTGATGCTATCAAGTCATACGTTTTTGACGACGTCAAGGCCCGGAGTCGGCCCTACCGCACTGAAAAGTATATCAGTCGATTCAGTCAGTCTTTTGATGAATCACTCGATTCGTCTAGCAATCAGTCATTGCCATTGTGATTTTGTTGCTTGAAGTTTGTACATCTGTTCAGTATTTTTTATGTTTTAGATAACAGTACTTTCATTTCACTTTTTCTCATTTCATTTCCATTTCAAACATTTTAGTTCGTTGTTGTTTTAGTGTTAGATTAAACTGGCAGTGCATATCTTTTTCATATCATGTATTGTGATTTATTTTTTTGCGGCACTTTGTCGTGAACAAAGGGTATTTTTATTAGTTTTTTTTGTACTGAAAGTGTCTAGCAAAATAACCTTGTATCATTTTCTCTGTCCAACTCCGACTGTGAAATGCTGCATGTATTGTTATTGTATTATTATTATTATTGTTATTACGCTCCCAGGAGGGATAGAGAGCTGAGTTACAGTTGTTGTGTGCTGTAAGGTGGTTGGCAATGCCGTCACAGAAGGACTTTGTATCGCTGGCTCTGTCTAACTCAGCCTGTGAGATGCTGCGAGTGTTGAAAGATCATCTTCATCAGATTCAGCAGCTGCTGAGTAAGCCACTGTTCAATGACTTCTGGCAGAACCTTGCCGCTCGGCTCAACGACTATCTACTCAAAGAGGTCAGCTGCTATTAGAAGTCGTAAAGATTAAAATTTATTAATAGTCAGCTTTACAAAAATTAACTATTAGTTGTTAATTCAGATTAAAAGCTAACAGTGATAATTGCCAGAGAAATGCATTTTCTTGTTTAGCAAATTTTTCATTTATTGCGCTGTAAGCTCTTCTTTTTGCTGTCTTGCATTTTTCGTTCTAGCATTGAAACTACTTCAGGGGTGCTTACCAGACCCTTGCAGCTATGGCACTGTTGCAATGCTTGTTGATCTGAATATGGTGATTGCCTTCCAGTCTGACTGTATTGTTGTCAAGTTAAAGTGAATAATACGTTCGTGTGTAGTTAATCCTGTGCAACAATTTCAACGAGGGAGGAGCGATGCAGCTTCAGTTTGACATGACTCGCAACGTCTTCCCGCTGTTTGCTGCCTACTCCTCCAAACCGGAAAACTATTTCAAAGAGTATGTTATGGCTATGAAACTTTAATATTTGTACGATTGGGACAGCATTTTAGGGCTGTGCAAACCCATAATTAATTGGTAGAATTTCATTAATGGCACAACACTAGTTGTGCCATATAGCTCTTTATTGGAAAACCCACCTCAGAGCTATGGCGCGTCACCTGTCTTATGGGACCACACAATGTTACCTGCGACCAGACACAGGTGATTATGCCCCACCTTATCCTCAGCCAAGCATGCTGGTCCTCGATTTACTGCCCTGGAGGGATAGAAGGCTGAGTTGACCTGCTGTTATTGTTGTTACAGTGTGAAGGAGGCATGTACGGTGCTGGCATTGAGTTCGGGTTCTGCCCTGCTGTTGAAGGAAATCCTGTACAATGCTCTCCACGAGTCCCGGGGCCAGGCCCCAGTCACTGACCCCGTGGCCGCCCTGCACGACATCGGCGTCTACAAAACTCAGCTAGAAGACGTCGAACTGCTGCTCAGTCTCAGGGTCGACCTCTCCATGACGTGAAGCGACCGAGGATCTCAACCCTCCCTCCACCGTCCGTCGACAGTGCTGCCACCTGGTGAATGCAACGGAGTCTCGGTTTACGCCCCAATGGACATCAGAATCTACTGAGCCGAGGTCAACAAACGGCTGCTCAGTCTAAGTGTTGACCTCTCCAATGCCTTCAGTCCACAGATACAGAACTTTTTCAGTCGGGATCCGTTGAAAACTGTGAACATTTTAGGCAATCACTTAGCAAACCTCCTGCCGCTCGTAACTTGAAGAATGATCGTTAAAGTGTAGCCAATATTCATTCTATTTCTGCAACTGCTGCAAATTACTTAACTTTTGTTTCACTGTAGTTACCCGTGGTGGAAGTAATGGGATTGGGAACCTCAGCACACCTCTAATCGGAGCATTTTTTCAGCTCCAGCACCTGGTAAATTTGGCCCCTAAAAGTTTCCCATTTTTGATGGTCACGTCCAAATCTGACAGCAAGATTGCACATCGGCAACGTTTTTGGTTATTATCTGACGACTTGCAACTGAATTCTGTCATATCATAATCCCTACTTTCACCAGTGAGTTACTCCTGTTTGGCTGTCAGCATCAGTTACCTAGTAACTCAGCAGTCCACTTGCATCGTGAGTTATCTCGAGTTAAAAAGTATAAAAAACGGGAAGTTGCTATTTTCTCACAAACAGCTGTGAATTTCTAACAAATGAGATGTGCACTAAGAATTTCAGTTTTGCCCCAAAATGGTGATATTCAACCCCAATTTTGTCTTTAAAAGGAAAAATTTTCGCACAACAAAAAAGTCAAGTTTTCCATGAGGTAAAGTCTAAGGGGTGGGGTGGGAAAATTGTCACAACACTGCTGATATTTGAGCATTTGCATTGCCGATGAATGTATAAATGTACAAAACATTAGTTTATACACTTGTTAACGACAACATTTAAGGACTTGCACATCGAAAACAGCAAGAATTACAAAAGGTGATATTGCCCGCATCACACTGACTGTGTGTCAATGTGCTGCTGAATAATATCACCTTTTGTAATTTTTGCTGTTTTAGTTTTCGATGTGCAAGTCCTTAAATGTTGTCGTTAACAAGTGTATAAGCTAATGTTTTGTACATTTATATTTGCTGTTTTATTACTAAAATACTGTTTTCCTACTGGTGATCAGTTACAAAGATATTGCGCTTCAGATTTTTTCTTACAGTAGCCAAGCCGATTACAACTGTTA
>Ga0209367_1000483_pt1 | contig 39730 bp, 41 predicted proteins | sample WorMetLIZISLAND2_FD_187412 | JGI IMG/M metagenome (GOLD analysis project Ga0209367, IMG submission 187412) | Marine gutless worms symbiont microbial communities from Max Planck institute for Marine Microbiology, Germany - Olavius geniculatus... ...
CTGTTGGCTGGGACAGCAGTTGGTGGTCGGATGATCGGAGTTGACGTGACGGTGTATAGTCACTAAGCAGAACTGACAGGTGTTCTGGCTGACCAATGTTCAGTGATTTGTATGTTAGCATCGCCGTTTTATACATGACCCGCTGTCGCACTGGCAGCCAATGCAGTCGGTTCAAAACCGGGGTAATGTGATCATACTTCTTGGTAGAAGTGACTATTCTAGCTAGTGAGTTCTGAACCCGCTGAAGCTTGGCAAAATTGGTATCTGACATCCCGACGTATAACGAATTGCAATAGTCTAGTCGTAGGCCCTGTCTACAGTTTTCTGGCAAAACGTCATAACGACAAACTACAAAGTTCTTCAGAGTGGTACCTAAAACGGGCTTATTTATCTCATTGCAAAATTGAAATTCAGCACGCAAATGTCCCAGGCTCCATCTTCAAGGCCTATCAGACAAGTAAGCTAAATTACAAAAGGCGCATGCGTGAGTATGAGCGGCAGGAAAAAGCGGTTTATACCAATGACTTACATGAGGCTTTACTGAATAAAAATGGACCTGCTTTCTGGAAATGTTGGAGGTCAAAGTTTGAAAGAGAGAAAAGGCAAGATTTTCTGATCGATGGCACCAGTAACACCGAGGAGATCATAGACAAATTTGTAGAATATTTTAAGCGAATTGGCTGCAGTCTTACTGAGGCTGGCAATCAGGCACTGTTTGACAAGTATATTAGTCGACGCGGAAGCTACGTTGGTACTTGTATTAGCACCAACTTTGAGTTTGATGCCGGTTTAGTAGAATCTGTCATCAGCAGTATAAAGCAAGGTAAAGCGCCAGGATTGGACGGTTTATCTGCTGAGCACTTACAGTACAGCCATCCTGCAATTTGTCTGTTATTGTCTAGGCTCTTAATTTTATTATGGATATTGGTTCTGTTTCTGAAGACTTTGGTCTTACTTATACTGTGCCGTTACCTAAAAACAGCCATAGTAACTTTACCAATAACTGTTGATGATTTTAGAGGTATCTCTGTTAGTCAGGTCATTTCAAAAGTTTTCGAAAAGTGTGTTTTAAGTCGTTATAAAATGTTATTTACTTTGTCAGATAATCAATTTGGGTTTAAACGCGGCTTAGGCTGCTCGCAAGCACTTTATACTGTTAATTCTGTTTTCAATAAATATGCATGTGCTGGGTCTACAGTGAACTTATGTGCATTAGATTTAAAGAAGGCCTTTGATAAACTCAATCACTTTGGTTTATTTATAAAACTCATGGACCGAGCTATTCCTACCAGTCTTTTATCTGTCATAGAACACTGGATGTTCATCAGTGTTCGATTTTTTTTATCTTTTCTCATGTTTTTAGAGTCAGTTGTGGCATCCGCCAAGGCGGCGTTTTGTCGCCGTTTTTATTTGCTGTTTATGTAGATATCATTGTTAGGAAAGTTGATGAGTCTGACCTTGGTTGTAGGCTAGGTTTGAAGCGTATTGCTATCATTCTATATGCCGACGATATTTTGTTACTAGCGCCATCTGTTGATTCGCTGCAAAAGCTCCTGCGTATTGTTGAACTCGAGTTATTTGAACTAGACATGTCGTTGAATACCAAGAAGTCCGTGTGTATTCGGTTTGGCCCGAGGTATCAGTCTCCTTGTTGCTCACTAAAAAGCATAAAGGGTGATGACATTTTTGGGTGGCCGCTATCTTGGTATGTGGCTGAAGGCCAGCAAACAGTTTAAGATCGATCTTACTCACTGTAAAAAGTCTTTTTTCCGTGCTGTGAATGCATTATTCAGTAAAGTTTTACGCATTGCCAGTGAAGAGACTATGTTGCACTTAATATCGACGAAATGTGTGCCGACAATCTTGCTGTTGGACTGGACGCTTGCCCACTTAATGTGGCTGAAGCGATCGTCGGACTCTATACAGACACGTCTGTTGATGAAGTTGTTCAACACATCGTCTACTGACATCGTAAACGAATGTCGTGTCATGTTTAATACTCAATCTGTGTTTAGCTTAATTGTGTGTCGTAAACAGAAATTTCTGGCAACATTCATGGATATTGATAACTCGGTATGTAGTTCAGTTTCAGGCTGCGCGAGACGTGATCTAAATGATTTGATGTGATTGATATGACTGTTTATATTTAGCCTAGTTTCCGTTTCTTGCTTGTTCTCTGTTTTTGTTTGCTTTTTCTTTGCTGTCATATTCTATGACGAATAAAGTTGTATATAATAAAGTGCCATTAATGGTCATACCGGCCCATTGCGTCCAACTTCAAGCACCGGTGAAAACTGATGTCTAGAACACGTTTGCGCCATATATAGATGTACGGTATTGTCGTGGACTGTTTAGTTTCAGTGGCGGTTGTTACAGGCCGGATGCTGAAGCGGCTGCAGCTGCGGTGCCAGCCGAGCAGTCAGCTCCTGCAGCTGAGCCCATCAAGCGCTTGGCTCGGTCGTCATCAGACGAATACCTGTACGACGTATTTCCTAATCTCGAGGCAATGATCGCAGACGACGACTTCTTGTCCAACGCACAACAACGGTGAGCGGCTGCTTCGTGCTTTGAACTGATGCACAAGTATGTGTTTTAGGTTGTTAACTTCAATCGGAGCTTAGGCCCCGAACAATCAGTGATCAACGCACGCTGTAGCTTAATACTATGGTCGATATCTTAACTTTTGTGCTACTATAGTATTATTATAGAAGCAGATTCAGCAGGAAACTTTTGAGATAATTTTTGGCCCATGTGGCGATCCAGATCACGATCCTGGTATACACATTTTACCCGAATCAAATTTTTGTTGGCTCTGTAATAATAAATTTCTGCTGCACTTAGTAGTCATCCGTTGTCGTTCGTCGTCGCGTAACGTACCGTACGACGTCGTCGTGCGCTGTCGTCACGTCTCGCGTCGTGCGTCACTTCTTCATCGACGTCTCGCTTCTTCGTCGTCATCGTCGTCGTCGCGTTTCTTCGTCGTGCGTTGTCGGCGTCGCGCATCGTCGTATGTTGCCGTGCGTCGTCATCATCATACGTCGTCGTCATGCGTTGTCGTCGTCAGGTGACAAAACAGACCATTGTCTTTTGAGTAAATGCTCGAGTAAATTTCACTTAATTTGCGCGTAAATCACGCGTTCTTTCCTGGTCAGTATCGTGCGTGATTTTCGAGCCTTATTAGCGGCACTGTCATGGCTTGGCGCCCATATAGACCCGTAAACGACACACCGGCCGTTTTCTCGCTCGCTCGGAGATTACTTTCGCTCGAGAAATTGCAAGATTCCATTACAAAATTTCAAGTCGATGCTTAAAGTTCTGCAAAATACAACACCCTGTATATACTGAGTAGTTTTTTTCAGAATTTCCTAAATGATGAAAAAGATTAGGCCTATGCTCTTTATTAAATCACATGGAAGTCAATTCCATAGTTGGTTTCCTTTAAGTGTGTGATACTCAAGGTAAAAGCGATTGAGATCTCCCTAAACATCGGGGGTCGAAAATTCGAAACTTCGACTGCTGAAATTTACGTTTAATGCTGACAATTTTTGATGCATGTTGTATCTCTCTATTTTCAGCCATTTCGGCGCAATTCACTTTTTAAATCTTCTCCCCAGCATAAAACGCCAAAATCTCTAATAAACCCCTTGATCTGGGTTTCAAGGTTGTTCGAGGTCGGATTTTTGTAGTAATCTAGCCCGTTTTTGAAATCCTGAAACTCGAGTTAAATTTGTGGCAGCCGACAGTGAAGATTTGGTGATCCTAGCTTGCACCGTTTTGATACAGTCGCAGAGTAGGCCTATATACAGACGGACAGATGGACAGACAGACAGAGCGACAGACACAGACAGCAAGACAGACGCCTCGACTACAGCTTACATACTGTCGCGCGTGAAGAATCATGCGCTGTTTTAAATTTCGCTCGCCTCGACTCGATCGTTTGTGTTGTTGCTCTCTCACGGGAAAAATCTCGCTCGCTACCGCTGGCTCTCGCTTACAGGTTTAGCCCATACGTCCGGCGCCCAAATGTCCTGCTCCGTGTTAAAACACGTGCGGGGGTAAAATCGCTATATTTCGTGGCTGAATGTTTGTTGCCGGTATATGTTTTCTGTTAGCGCTGCTCATAAGAACCTATTGTTCATGCTGCCGAGCCCGCTGCCTGCCGTCGACCACGTCCGAGTTGTCACGACGGACCAAGGAGACATCTACGTCACCGAGAAGCACAGACCTCCTTGCGTCGAATACATCGCTCGCGGTATACTCAGACCGAACGTGAGCTGTACACTGCAGTTTACTATACGGTAACTTATCCTAAACTGCAGTGTCTTGCAGTGTACGGCTCACATTCGGTGAACAATGCATTTAAGAATGCATTCTTATAACCAAGTGAGAATTTGCACAGAAATGTATTGTTTCCGTATAAAACTTTAAAAAATTCCTGGGGGTGGGGTCAGTCAACAGGGGACAGAAAGATGAATTTGTTTGTCGTGGACAGGCGACGAAGCATTGTGTCCTCTGGAAGAGCTGCCTGCGCCGCCGCCGTTCACATCATGTTGTCGCACTGTGCTCATGTCAACGGTCGAGCGTATCCAGCACAAACCTCTACAGAAACGTGCCACGACCGGCAGCTTTCTTCGGTATAATGGCTAATTGTTTCTGTCTGATTAGGTGGTCAGTGGCTTACGGAGAAGGGTTAAACGTTCCCCTTCGTTTTAAAAAAGCTTTTATCCTACCAGAGGCGGTGATGTGTTTGGAAAAGTGGCAGTGTCAAAGTATATCCCCAGCAATCAGTTATATTTGTTTTTTTTTGCAAAACAAAGCATGTAATAATGCATTTTGATATAATCATTTTGATAATAGTAACTTGGTGATGCATATTCAGTTCATTCATAGAACGCGCTAGGCGCGAGTTACAGTCGGTGCTTCCTTTCGTTTTGCTGTTTGCTCCCTTTGTAATAACTTTACAATACGTGAACGAAATCCTGGGTTGGAAACCACTAATTGACAGTTTATTTGATACCATTTGACGAAATCATGGAGTGTCAATTTTGTCATGCCACGTTTTCCCAAAGAATCCTGCCCTCCGCCTTCCCTATGGTGTCTTCATATGAGCCGCTTCGTACTAGATAATTATCCAGTATCTTATAGCACCATTTTCCTGAAAAATATCGGGGGGGGGAACCATTATGTCGCACACGTGCTCAGTCGACTTCTGTTTGACGCACTGTTGAATTTATTATGACTAGGCCTACAGTATATCCTTTAACTCCCCCTAACTGAATTAAAAGGGAGAAAAGGAGGAGGAAATGGAGGAGGTGGACAGGCCAACCCCTACTGCAAAATCCTGTGTATACTCATGGTAGTGGTCACCAGCCCAGAATGTTATCATAGCTCTAACAGCAGACTGCGTCTGTATCAGTTCCATAACATAAACATCATTCTGTCGGTTCATTGGATCCAAGCAATTTAACTGCTAATTACCCCTTGCAGGCGCATACGACCTAACATAGGGCCTACTTAGCAACAAAACTAAATTTCCATTGCATACATTTTTGTTTCTACATTCTGTTCTAGATAATCCTCAGCGATTGCATGTTAAACCAAGTCGCAGAATAAACTGCGCTATTATCCGCAGATGTAAACTGTTTATTTCTGTGGATTGTTTGCAGGCGGCAGTGAGAGGAAGTGACGCTGTTGACGTAGGAAATCACAGCTGATGGACCATTACAGCAAACGTTTCATCAGCACACTTAGTTTCAAATGAAAAATCTAGCAAAAATAAGATGAATGCAACCAGAAATTTTAGGGTCCAAAATGACGCCAGCTCCCCCAAAATCGACAGCCCTGTTCGTTCAAACACCTTGAACATGCAACGAATGCAACTAATGATAGTCAACTGTGATTGATCATTCTGTGATATATCTAACTAGATCTGTTAAGATGAATTGCAAATTTGTGTTAACGTGCTGTTTCTCAATATCAACACTGCAAATTAGACATTTTATTGTCCATAGCAGGTTATGCCACATCGGGCAATACATTAATGTTCTCGTCCACCTGACCGCAAAAGCACAACGTGCTTTTTTCAGCACTTGCCGAAACATCAACACTTAACTAATAAACGTTGTCATGCAACGAATTCAATGTATGCGTGCTGTTAACCAGAAAAATGTTGATCCAGTGATGAAGTCATATGCGGCCGTCCACCTATACCTGCAAAACCCTGAACTATGAACCTTTGAACTGAAAAATGCATACCACTTGCTTTATCACTTTAAAATTATTCACACCAATTTTGTTCGTTTTTTTTGTGCACGTTTTTTTTTGTTTTTGAGTTTGGAGCCTCTGTGAAACCGAGAGAGTTGCTCAATGGTCAGACGGGCAAGATGCATACCAGTATTGCTGGCTATTAGGGCGGCCGCAGAAGAACAGTATTTAATCTTGTACAACAGACAGCAGCAGTATCACAGTATTGTAACATAAGTAACACTGTGACCACAAAGTCAACACTATAGCTGTTTACAATGCAAGCGAACAAGTCTATCACAAAATGCGACCACAGATGCAGCCAGGAGCGTACTAGGGGCAATAGCCTACTAAGAATCCAACACTGGCAGAGCACCAAAAACTGAATCGAATAATCAGATCAAGTTTGTCTCAAACTGCATTGCCCACCTCTAAAAACGTTTGTACTCGTTGCTGCGTAAATATGGCATGCGGAGTTGGGGACCCATGCCATGGCTGGCACAACTGGCACAATGGTTAATCCATCACAGCCTCAAAATTGGCCGCTCCCCCAAGATATATTCCTCGTTACGCCTATTAACTCAACTGCTGCAATGACTAACTCTAATGACACAGCCACAGCTGTCAACGCGTGTTATACGGTAAGCGGGACGACGACGTCAAAGCATCCCGTACCAGCCTTCATAACGCGACCGACAGTCAGACGAGCCGACGGCGAGTTCAGCTCATCAACAGCACCTACAGTCAACACCAAACGCAGTAAATAGTTAACAACGAATGCCGTAACACTATGCCCCCAGTAGTATATAAACAACATCAGATCATTACAGTCAAAACCACGACTGCTTGATAATGAGAAAGTAAATCTGATGCTCTGCCATTATGCCGCAGAGCCACCTAATAACAATGACGTAATACAAGACCAGTAGTAGAAACATTCTTTATCTTGGACCCTCATGACTTGGTCTGGAACCTACTGGACTCAGAATCATAATAACCTGGAAGTAAGTAAAAAAATTTTGGTGCTGTTTTCTGTTTTTGTCTATTGGAAAATTACTGCATAGGTTATCTGTGTGCGTATTTGTGTCTACTGTTTATGGATCCACAGTCATGTAGTTTGAGTGGACTCGAGTCCTTATTTTCATGACTTGGACTTAGACTGAAACCCTCATGACTCAGACTCAGACTTAGACTCAAACTATAAGGACCCAACTATATCACTGTCTAATAGCTAATAACAGCTGGTATATGAGTGGACCGTACCATCAACTACAGAGCTGCGCAGGAACTGCATAGCTGTCTCAAAGCTCATCTTCTGCAGTGGCGACGTGTTTGTTTCCAGACCCAGCCGGTTGAATGGTTTGTAGCGACCTTCAAACGTCAAGTAGTCGGCTATGAGGGACAAGTGACGCCGATCTACTGCAATGTTGTATAGCGCAAACACCGAGTTCACCTCCTGACAAACGCAACACAAACGCATCAATCGCATCGCACTCTTTGCATTATATATACTTTATTTCGCATCAAAGCAGCACAACCTAATACTAAAAGAGAGAGAAAAAAAATACACACACATACTGTACAGTTAAAAAACATCTACCACAAACATAGAATGACCAGCCTAAATGACATATTTACAAGTATACAACCTATGGATACAGTTAAAAGCATAAGCAGACATAACTTGTTTAAAATCGATAAGGCTTAAACATTTGTTCATAAAACACAATCTTCACCTCTCTGCAGAAATCGCTACACTAGGTATGTTGAGAAACTTCCTGAGATAAGCCACACTCGCACAATCAACTTTAAAAATTTTATACAAAGCAGCATTAATGCATTAGCAGGTCTTTAGGCTTGTTAGCATGTCATTGCAGTGCACTTTCATCTAACTGTCATTATGTGCACAGTACTGTACCTGTGCAAAGATTTTCCTTGAAAAATGATGCACCATAAACTTCAGAAGTTTATGATAACATATGAACACAGACATATACTGTCAAATGTGAAATTATGCAGCACATTCCATTAAATTGCTGACACTCATTAGTGCTGTTGCTATCAAGTATTTCACTAGTCGACTAGTCATCAACTATTTTCACCTAGTCAGCCTATTTATCGTGATAAAGAACATTAACTAAAGTTTGCTGCCAGCAGGCAAAAAACAATAAACTGCAATTTCGAATATCAAGTTAACTTGTATTAATCACTTTTCATTTTTATTTTATATTTCGTCATTACTATGAAACACATGGTCTCCGCATGCCAGTACTTTTGGGCTATACCAGCCAAGTCACGGCACAACAAGAAGCAGCCGCCCTCAACCAAACTACGTGGACTATGTCGAGAGGTTGATCAAAATGAAGACTGACAAACTGGTGGAGGTGTCACAAAATCCCGAAGGCTGACTTGTGGTCGCTTGCGTTGACCCACAACCACCCAACTAGAGAAAGAGAGAGAGAGACATTTCTTTGATCTTGCAGTAGATTAAGCCGGCAACACCGTCAACAATAAACCCGTTCTCTAGTAAATACAGGCGAATACTCGAGGTTTGCAATCTTCTGTGAACAAAACGGTCAAAACCCGAACAGCTTACCTTTATGATAGCCTGATATGCAGCCTCGATGCCATAATGCTCAGCAACAGTATGAATACTATTTGTGTACAGTCTGTTCAGATCAAGAATTGCTTCATATTTGTACATTTCCTGCAAAATATTGCACAGAGAACCCGTTACAAGTTACAGTAACAGAAGCATTGCGCAGTACTGACAATACTCACTAACAAGACGATAAATAAAACTACGACTGGTCGAGGTTTTCGTTTAACCAGCCTGTTTTCCGGGCGAGGCCAGATATCTGCAAAGATTTCCAAAGGGAAAATGTTGAGGGAGCAAACTACGCATTTTCGATAAAGCTGCCCAAATGCATCATAGCAGTTTGCTGGTGATGTTATATTGGCAACAGCGTCCTGTATCCTTGTATGTGTTTTTGAACATCCCAATGTATGTCCAAAGGAAAGCAATAAAACATGAACTTATTATAGTGCATTATGCCCCCAAAAAATCTCAATGTCATGCTGCAACACTCATCAATTCACATCACGATATCCAAACACAGCAGCAGGTATTTATTGCCAGATAACAACAAAAATGACGCACCTTTACAAAACAATTAACTATTCACCTGAATGTTCAGGCCTTCTGTACGAAGCATCGTTTCTTTGTCTTCTTTGCGTTTTGCCACTGAAGCTTGTTTGATGCCAGCCGTCTGGCAGAGTACGGCCTTTTCTGCTTCCCGTTCGATGACTGATGTCATGTCCAAAGCTTTACTCATCAGCCCATACTAAGCACAGACAGACACGCTCTGAATTTAGCTTGTAGAAACATCCACGCTGCATGAGTGACAGGAAACTGATGATAGTGTGATAAAATATCCACAAATTTTTAACTACGTGAAATCGATTGTAGTTAAGTTAAAATGATGACATCAACTCACTTCCTATTGACAACTAACTGCCTTTAGCAAAGAAAACTGCATCAAAACCTTATTTACAGTGAGACATGTCATAACGTTAACAAAGCCAACTTGACAGAAAGCCAAAATCCATAGAAGCACATCACGGCAAAGCAATACAATGGCCAATGATGAATTATCACGTCACAGCATCACATACTGAATGGCCTGTTGTAATGCATCTCGTTCCTATGGAAATACCCCACAGAACCGAAACCCATTTGTGATTAACAGTAACGGCAATTACTACTACTGCTTTCATTTTTTTTGTTCTACTAAGTTCTACCAGCGTACATTTACGGCCATACTCCAGACTGAGTCTGTGGAAGTAGCTTTGAAAATGGTGCTACTACTGCAGAATTCATTAAGAAACAGTCCCACTTTTGCACAGCAGTTAAGAACAAACCTTAAATATGACTTCACACCAAAGCTGATGTCGTGCGTCATACATATAATGTGACACGTGAGGAATTCTGCTAATGACGTCCTGTCAACACATAAAAGTTTCCCTATCTCATACATGTTACTGAATGAACATACATATAAATCATAATTAACAAATTACCACAGTGCACTGCATTTCCCATCCCATAGAGTAGCCATAGTAATAGCAAACTACGTAAGTCATTGGCTAAAATTACTAACATGAAGTCTAATCTCAATGAAAAGACTGCTTCTGCTGGTGAAACTGACATCAACAAAACAATAACTGAACATAACAATCAGTATTTACCGCTATAAATAAATAATTATGCTTGTGAGCTCACTAAGAAGTTATGGGAAATAACATAAGAAAAAATAAAAAAAAAACTGCAGTGCACTATTGCGTTACTAACATCAGCAAATAATCATAATTTCTCGTCAAAAAACTGCATGCTTCAACGACATACCAGAACACGTGCTTTATTGACTGAAGCTTCAGAGTCGACAATCTTATCCACTGAGTTACTAGCCAGACAACCATCAGTGAACCCATTCACTTCCTTGTCCATATCATCTTCTCCACCATTCTCATTTGCATCATGATTTTCAGCATCTACAATGATGAACATCAAAAGCAAGCAATGCAAGTAATGATAATGGTAGCATGGCAGCGTAACGGTCGTGTGTCAGACTCATGATCAAGAGGTCATGGGTCTGACTGTCAGCAGACAGGTAAACCATAGATCGTAACCAATGTAACCAATGCAATGCATGTAACCCATCACCCAGATCAACTCAGCCTTCCATCCTCCTGGGTTATGTACTGGTCTCAGCCACTTGCCCTGTTGTTGTTGTTGTTGTTGTAACAGCCCACCAACTCCTCTTTACTTGTCACGCATCGTCAGGGTTGAGGAAATGATGCTTGATGACGACGGCAACGATACGAGAAGAGTGAGGGAGGGGGATACGGAGTCGTTTGCAGCCGCTGTGCTGGACGGACTGTCGTTGGGTACAGATGTTGACATGCCAAGGCTTCTTGTCGATGTTCTTTTGGCGGCAGACGAACCAGCTGGCTGTTGGTTCCACCACGAAAAGGCGACTCCACCAAAACCGCCACCTGCCCTCACTGCAATGGCATGGAAAGATATGGAAGAGTACCTGGCCTTCCAATGCCCAGCACACGACCAGACTTGGCAGGAGACATGGCCAGATCTCAAAGTTTCATCCAAATCATGATGCCTGTGGAGTTTCCAGGAGAGGATTGGGGCAGTGATCTGCCCCAGACCAAGAACAAGAAAGGGGTACTGGCCTAACTGACTGGGGCTAAGGTGGATCATGTTCACCTGCGTTGAGTGGCAGGTAATACTGTACAACGTCATAAGGTAGGTTCCCCATGAGGAGCTATGCTCCTTTAACTTATAGCTTTAACTTTAACCTTTAACTTCTGATCTCCTTAAGGCTAAAGATGTTGACATCAAAGCAGATATGCCAAAGATAACATAAGATTGCTACCAAAATATAACACCTCTGTGGATGAACACAATAAGAACAAAGGCTCACAGACTCGCTGCGAGACTGAATTTCACCTGTCAAGTGATGCCAGTGTAGATAGCAATCATTGATCATCCTGATGTGGTACACATAAAAAGTCATCATTGTCTTATCTCTGGGCTGTGATTTTTAACTATTCCTATACATCACGTGCTAAATCTGAACATTTTTTCATTTACTTATGTACATCTATAACCTAGTTAATTGTACACGAATGGCAAACATCTGGCAAACAAAGACAGCGAGACCATCGACCAAGTACAAAAAGTCGCTGGAAACCTGATTCGACGCTGTCACTGAAGTCGGCCTTCTCCTCCTCCTCACCCTCATAATCAGCATTCCGCTCAACTCTCTCATCATCATCATCATCATCACCAGCATCACCATCATTCTCATTCACCGCAACTCCATTTGTCTCCTCGGCTTCGTTCGCCGTTGCGGTTCTGTTATAGCCGAATTCTGACGCCGCAAGCTTCGCTGACTGCAGCAACCTGCAGCAGAAAACTCGTGGCGAAGTAACACATAAAAATAAAACTAATTAGTTAAAATTATAAACATATTCAGTATGGCGATTTCAAATGCAGACAATTGAAAAAGTCAAAACAGCAATAAAAGCAGACTATGACGATGAAACAGTTTGACTAAACAAACAGACACACACTAAAGTCACGAATAACTGAATAACATCCAGTTTTGAGGGAGAAGTTCCAGTCACTAAGGCATAAAGGTAGTAAATTTATTTTTTTTTAAATTAGCAAAGGATAAATAATGTTGCACAGTATCAGATATATTGCACAGCAGAATGTGTTTACAATATACAGTATACACCGTGGTCCATAAAAACGTGCCACTTTTATTTTTTTAATAGCTCCACGAAACATTGGCCAATTTTAATAATTTTTGACACGCACCATCAAGAAGAAACTTGATACAAATGACTCTAGTTCTGACCACCTCACTTTAATACTGTTGCTACACTACCTTGTGAACTGCAGAAGTCGTAGTTTGACCGTTTACAACAACGAATTCATACTGGATAGCACACCCGTTGGCTCAGAAATGACGAATTGAACAGCGACAAACACAATTGGCAATTATTGTCTCACCAAAAGTCATACGTGTCATATAACATCGTCTTTATTACAGCATGTGCTCAAAATGTCCTCCTCCAGCACGAATGCAAGCGGTAGATGTTGACAGTACTCGTTAACAGCAAGTTTAATAACCTGCATTTCACAAGGTAGTATAGCGACAGTATTAAGGTAAGATGGTAAAAACTACAGTCATTTGCATCAAGTTTCTTCTTGATGTCGCACGCCAAAAACAATTAAAATCGACCAACGTTTCACGAAGCTATTCAAAATATGAAAGCAGCACATTTTTTATGGACCACGGTGTACAATAAGGAGGAAATGAGAATAGCATCCAACTGCAACATCTCATCAGCAATTAAAAATTAGCCCTGTAATCAATATGTGATATTACAGCCACAGGAATACTTACGATATTTGCTGCATTGCACGAATATGTTTGTCCATGGCTCGACTCAAACGCATGAGAAACGTTTTCTCGATGAAAGATAAGATAGAAGACGGACTCAGTATGGACCAATCACGATAGAATCTGCGTTTGTGGAACTCAAAACGAACTTGGTAGTAAAGGCTTCGATCACTGCTACAGCAGAACATTACATCATGTTTAGGCTCCAAAGGATTTTGCGGCCAAAAATACGATTTTTCATTCGTCAAAAAATGCAAATTTCGTCAAAAATTTTGCCCAAAATCCCGAATTTTGCCATTTTCGCCATCCGAAAATAAGGCCTTTTAACTGCTGTTAACTTACTTCACGAAGTTTTGCCAAAAAAGTTTTGAGGCTTTTGGCTTCCATTTTTCTTTTCGTTTGTCAAAAAGTGCAAGTTTTTTTGAAAAAATTTTACCAAGAACCTCAAATTTCGCCATTTTTTGCCATCTGAAACTGAGTGCTTGTTATGATAAATAGGCTCCAAATAATTTTGCCGCAAAAATGCTATTTTTCGTTTGTCAAAACGTGATAATTTAGTAAATTTCGTCAAATTTCCACAAAAATCAATATTTTCGTCACGACTGCCAGTTTTCATCATTTTGTCACTTTTTGTCAAAAGTGAAATCCTTTGAGCCTAATCATGCTGTGTCAGATCAATGCTAACAAGGTTTGAACAAACACAATGTCTTTCCAATGCATCCTTTCCACTGTAGTCAATAGTACAGATCGTATAACCAAAAAAGAGCACTTCAACTAAACTTGCTCAGTAGTATAAACAATAAGTGAGCACAGGCTGACATCCTGTGTTGGCAGCACCTTTAGTTTGGAAGCAAAAAGACTTGAAGATTAATTTTCAGTCGCATTCACCCACCCATTTATGGGCTATTCCTAATATAGCTATTGTTACACTACTTTGTCGAAAGCTCTGTATGAAATTTAAATGTACTAGAGTGCAGGAATAATAAAGGTGTGTCAGTGAACAAACTATGTAATAAGCACATACTTGAACTTGTCGGGAGAAACATGACTCTCCACAGTGACATTCTTAAGAACCTATGTCACACGCCACAAAACATTACACTTTAGACAGTGCAGAAATTGTAGTTTTTACAGGGAAAAAGAAACCAAATAAGTGTAGCTGTTACTACACACAGTACGCAATGACATGCAAAAAATATATTGCAAGATATTGCAGATTAAAACAGATAGACTAGACTAAGATGTTTTTTGAGCATCAGCATTATCTTCATTTGGATTTTTTTCACAGCATGTGTGAGCTCAGCACTGCAGCCCGATCCCATAGTCAAAATTACCCAGCAAGCTGTTTTTGACTCTGGCTTTGTACAATAAGACCACCCTACATACAGCAGAGGCTTGACTTACAGTAACTATTATCTTTTTCTAAATTTGAAAAATTTTCTCTGTGGTTTGTCCGCTATCCAAACAATGAATGACTCAAGTCAGTGGTAGAAGCCTGGCTGGAGGGACCGATATAAAATGCCTTATGACGTCATAAGTTACACTGAGTCATATCCGCTTTAAGCTCACATGAGTTCTGGAGAAATGTGCGTTTTATTGGTGTATATATATTGAAAAGTTTTTTAGTCTAACATATCGACTTGCAAAACTTTTTGAACGCCCCTCGTAGCTCAACTCAGCATTCCATCACTCTGGTGTTAAGGCAGGGCATGTTCACCTGTGTTGGCTGGCAGGTAATGTGAGATCCCACATGGCAGGTGACGTTCCACAGCTGTGTGATGGGGTCCCATGAAAAGCAATACACACCTGTAATATTACTTATGCTTTAAAATCTGCAAGAGACTTGCCGAGGTTAAGTGAACGCTAGTGAGTTTCTTAGCCAATCGTGTAGCAGCTTGCTGGGCTGACGGCGAATCATAGACAGGAATCTCCATTATCGGTGTCTTTATATCAACACTGGCCGTCATCAGAATCTCACGCAGTCGTGGTATTCCGAGAGTCACGTTCATTGCCTGGTGGCCGGCAAAGTGAAATGTGTTGAGCGTCATCTGTGTTGAAGGCTCGCCAATCGACTGCAACAATCAATCAGCAACAGTCATTCTAGACTACCAGAGTTGAACACATAAATCATTTGCTCATTGAGAAAATGTGTTGGGATCAGCATTTAATGGTGAACACGGCATCCAATACAAAACTGCTTTCCGATGACAAATAACGCTATCTAGTTCATCAAAATTCCTACAATGCTTTGCAAAAAGTGTGTTCCCGTTTCCAAATATGGTTGTAAACCTGGTAAATTCTAATTTACAGCAATGAATTCAACGATGTCTGCGACCACACTTAGAAAAAGAAACTCACTTTTCACCAAGCATTACAAGAATTGTGATAAGCCAAACGTAGAATGAATACAGAACCTGTGCAGCAAGCAGTCCAACAGCTTCACCAGGGGGCACAAGAGCCCGCTGGTATTTGTAATACAGCAAGTCCGGGAACTCGGCGGAAGGCATCGGTCGTAGTGTGCTTCTACGACACTGGCATGTTACGTTCTTGTACGGTCGACCTTTCTTGTCAACTTTACCAACCAAGCATGACCTCACACTGTCACTCAGCATCTACACACGCCAGTCACTCATTTGAGATTGAAGCAAAGTTGTCAGTCCAGTGCTGACAATATGCAGCCATTCACCTTGCTATACACTGCACTGTGCAACCCTGTGCCTTGCAACTCTGTGCCTTGACCTTTGACCCTCTGAACTGAAATTGGCACACCAGTGACTTCTGCTCTGGGAAACGTTCACATCTATTTAATTTTTTCCACACTTTTTTTGTTTTTGCATTAGCAGCCCATACAAGAGAGAACAGGCTATTAGAACCACGCAGTAAACAATTCTCAAATAATTGCCAACATCCGTTTCATTCACACAGGAGAAATCTACACTATATTTGAAAGTTGCTACCACCAATAACTTCTAAACGGCATGACGTACAGCCGTGAAATTTTGCATGCAGACCCCTACACATGCACATGCAGACACGGCCTACACATGGGCTAGGTGAGATTTCGCTGAGATGTCGTACCTTTCAGAAAATTTCACTTTTTCTAAAAGTTTGCCGCCACATTTCTTAAGCCGTAGTGAAGATATGATGTCACATAAACGTCGTCACCATGGTGATGCATGGTGATGCATCATAGTGCTACAGCGCATACATCACATCTACGGGAGGTAACACTGCAGCGTAGTACTCAGCATACAGTGATGTGTATCGAGCTAACAGACCAAGATGAGGCCCAAAGGGCTGAAAATTGAGGCTGCAGGCCAAAATTGAGGCCATATGCCGAGTTGAGGTTCAAAGGGCCGAAAATGGAGACTGCAGGCCGATAATATGGCAAAGATCAAGCGGACAGGGAGCGTAATGTAATGCAGTCTATTAGAATGGCCGCACAATAAACAATTCTCAAATAATGGCCAACATCCTTCTCACTCACCCAAGAGAAATTTATTTATAATGCTAAGTAACTTGCTCTACATGAACTTGTAAATGCAACCTATTTCATAACAATTTGTAAAAGATGTTTGTTGAAAACCTTATCAGGGTTTGCTGACATGTAGCTATCAATCAGCTTGTTCATGTGCTCTGAAATGCTGCCAAAGTGACGGTCGGGCCTCAGCCGACTGACGACCGGATCTGGCTGCATGCCTGCTGCTTTCATGTAACTGAACAAACATTTGAAACAGAGCAGCTTAAGGATCAGTCAGCATGAAAACAGCTAATAGTGACCAGTTAATATCTGAACACACTAAAAACTTTAATTAACCTATTTAAAACCTTGTACACATATCAAACTACAGATATATGTCAGCCCAGTTTAGTGCAGTCTGATTCGAAGCCGAAATACAACACAATGAAAAACAAGTTTACAAACAGTCAAAGATCTAATCTCAGATGACTCTTAGAAAGACAGACATCCTTAGTCTCAGCTAACCATTTCTGTTCTAACTTCATTTTTACAACTAGAAGGACACCCAGAGAGTGCAAACCTCTGCCAATGCTATGTCTATTATTTTCCGATTTGACACAGGTCTGCAGAATCTGCAATGGTAATCCTTTAATCCTATCCTGGATCGAAATGCTGATCCGGATCATCACCTAAATCCAACCTCCTCTAGACTGGGCCAAGTCTAACCTTCCCTGTAAATTTCAGCCAAATCTGTCAGTAACTGTTTGTGTAATGTGCTAACAAACCAACAGACAAGTATCACACAACCTTCTTGGCAGTGGTAACTACACAGATCTAAATCAAAAGCACATGTATGATTACCGCTCTTTCTTGTCAGCGGGAAGTATCCTCCAACGCTTGATAATCTCAGTCTTGCAAGCGTCATGAGCTGCCCCTGCTGTCAAACTGACAGTTGCTGAGATTTCCTCAACAACTGATGCCCACTTCTTATGACAGAATGCAAGAAATGGTGAGATACGCATCTTCTTAACGTGATCGCCATTCTTCGACAGCCATCGTGCCATCTAACACAAATTTCACCTTCACTATAAAACCTGCAAGTTCTACATCAGCGTATTATTATGTGATCGTCATAACAGACCGCATTACAGATCTTGCCCACTCACATGACCATCCTGTAAAGCCTCATATGAGGGGCGTTCAAAAAGTTTTGCAAGTCGATTTGTTAGACTAAAAACTTTTCAAAATCTATATATCAATAAAACGCATATTTCTCTTGAACTCATGTGAGCTTAAAGCGAATGTGACGTCATTCTAACTCATGACGTCATAAGGCGTTTTATATCGGTCACCCCAGCCAGGCTTCTACCACAGACTCGAGTCATTCATTGTTTGAATAGCAAACACCACAGAGAATTTTTTTTTCAAATTTAGAAAGAAGATAATAATTACTCTCAGTCAGGTCTCTGCTGTATGTAGGGTGATCTTATTGTACAAAGCTAGAGAAAAAAGAGCTTGCTGGGTAATTGTAACTTGGAGACTGGATTGAAGTTCCAGATTTAGGGGGAGATCTGCGAGGCTCGCTCCCAGGCCCCCGCACACCAAGACCCCTCAGGTAGTACATTGCAAACTTTGTTTAACTTTTTACAAAGACAACGGACATCACTAACTTTTAACTTTTAATAAAATTTTCTGACAATGTCAAATCCTGATGTGGCATTGTAATTGACAGAAGCATTTTTATTGACGGCTGGCACAGATTTTGGCTACTAATTATTTATAATTACAGATGAGAAATTCATGGACGCAATTGTCAGGGCTCTCATAAAATCACACGTCCCAGGGCCTCATATCATCATCAGCGCTGGTCGCTCCACGCACTGTGCGTTTTACCATTGGCGACCGCACCTTTCCAGCGACTGCTGCATCGGTCTGGAACAGTTTGCCGGAGTTGGTCCGGTCATCGCCGTCGCTGCAAGTTTTCCGCAGCAGACTGAAAACCGAACTTTTTGCCCGGTCTTACAGACAGGACTAAGAACGTCTCACTGCGCTGACTACTATTACGTGACTTCACTGTTTAAGCTTATTGTTACGTGTCCTTGTAGTCTTAGGACTTAACGCCACACTAAAGTCGATTCATCATCATATTGGAAAATCCAGCTGTAGGTTGGAGAAATGATGATGATGTAGTCGAAGAGCGCAGTCGTCGACGTGCGTTGAGGTGTGACACGTGCTGAAGATCTTAAGCCAGGTAGCCAGGTGCAGAGCCGTGGAGGCAGCGATACACTAGCACTGCCAGCCGGAACGAAACGCGTTCTGGCATCCGAAGCCAGTGTAATCTGCGCAGTAACGGCTGAATGTCGTCCTGAAGACAAGCGAAGAAGCACAAGAAATGGCGTGCAACAGCTAGCCTAATTTTACGCTGTTTGCGCTAGCACTTCAAATCATTCCTGTTTAACGGTCTATGACGTGATAAAGACGTCACATCCGCTTTAGGCTGACACGTGTTTGGAAGAAAAATAGGTTTTACTGGTATATAAATTTTAAAAAGTTTTTCAGTTTAAAATATCGACTTGCAAAACTTTTTGAATGCCCCTCGTAACTACAAAACAGTGTAGAAAAATCAAAATTAGTTTGAACTGGTTTGAACGTTTACCACATTCGGTGTGCCAATTTTCAGCTTGAATTGTCAAAAATCAGCATCAGGGTTCCATACCTTTAGGCAGATGACCGTATAATGGCTTAGTGTTTTAAATTATAAAGCAATTTAATAATCTCAGCTGATTTCAGTGTCAGTCGGATTCAATTATTGTAGTATACAGAGATATAACCAAATTACTTCTCTAACGAATTATGTTATCATCGCAAAAACAACACAAAAAATAATAGTAAAGAAAATAATAGTCAATCATTTAGCATTTCACTCTGCTCTTCCTCTGTTCTCATCCAATAAAAAAAGCATTCCTAATCGCAAACATTCTAGAATACCTCAGCACATCGATCCGATGTAAACCTGACAACATGATTATAACAAACAGCAACAAACACAAATGAATCATACCCACAGTTGAAACAGCTGGACACAAAAAGCCAGCGAGTCTTAATTGCTAAAATAAACCCACCGCAAACTTAATAGAATTTTAGTGTCTTGTATTTTAATTTTTTTGTTCCACTAACATTCTAACAACAGTTACGTTTGTAAAACTTCAAACCAATGAATTTGCTCATTTTGGGATATTTACTTGATGCGCTTATTCTAATAAATTAATACTCATAAAAATCCAAAAACAATCATGTTAGGCTTTTATAATAAACCCAAAAGCCAGAAAAAGCTACCGCAAGGTTTTTATTTATTTAAAAATCCAGGTTTTTTGACAATCCTGATCATTTGCAGACCTTTCTGTTGAGTCTTGGCGCTGATTCAACGTCTGTCTTCTGCTTCACCAGTGACAAATCATCCTGACTGACGATGACTGATCGGTTACCAACCAGGAATGAGAATGGTGGGAATTTGTCCGAGGACCGTGGACACCGGATGAATGAAGTTTTCATCACATCCAATCCATCCTCACCGTAGCAGAACTGTACAGAAACATCATTAGCCTTAAACAAAGCAAATGCCATATTTCACATTGGGCCTTTGTGGAAATTCTGATGATAAACAAACTGCCTTCCAATGATGAGTGCACAATGCAAACCTAAGTAACAAACTGTTGTCTGATAATTAGATTAGTACAGTTTTTTTGTTGCTGTGCATTTACTTCGTTCTGGCTGTCTTGATTTTTGGTACAATAAAGTGACATACGGGGTGGGCCAAAAAAACGTGGCACTTTACTTTTGTCCATATCTTTGCCAATGATTGATCGATTTTCAAAATTCTTTCACTGGCACACTCTGAAGACAATTTGCAATAACGTAATTACTGCACATCCCACCACAACGTAAATGCGTCTCTACACTACCTTGTGAAATATCAATGAAATATGTATACATAACGATAATAGCAACCAAACATTATGGTAAAATTGAAAAAAAAACAATTCAGACCAACATTACAGTGAATGGTCTGTATGACACTTGACTGCGTAGGTATAACACAGTCTAGTATCATACAAATCTGGTCTGAGGTGTTTTTTTTCATTTACCTAAATTTTTGTCATTATCGTTAGTTTTTGCTTACATTTTCATCTCACAAGGTAGTGTAGAGACGCATTTACTGTGTGGTGGGATATATAATAATCACATTATTGCAAATTGTCTGCAGAGTGTGCCACAGTGCCAGTGAAAGAATTTTGAAAATCGATCAATAATTGGTGAAGATATGAACAAAAGTAAAGTGCCACATTTTTATGGCCCACGGTGTACAGGGTGCGCCAAAAAATTTTACCCCCCTGAGGTTTACTGATAATTTTTCTGAAACGGCTGACCGGAAAAATTCTGAGAAAACCTTAGGGGGGTAAAATTTTTTGGCGCACCCTGTATAAGAATCTCTATAAGAAACTATACAACTATACAGCCCGAACTGACAAGTTCAATCAAATGGTTTAATAAAATCAGACGAGAGACTGCAACTGACTAAAATACCACATGCTATAACCGATATAAACAGCAGTAGAAATTATGGTAATAATATAAGTAGTAAGACAACAATAATAAATACCAACAAGTAATTTGAGCAAAGCTCATGAGACGCGCGAAAGCCTATAGCAGTTCCTGTTCGCAGGTAATCGTAGTCTATCTCCATCCATTTCGTCGTAATTCACTCTTTTGCAGCCAAAAATCACGTTAAATCAATATTTTTAGGGTTCAAGGTCATTCAAGGTCATCGATGTTGATAAATTTAAAAATCTGTCACCAGTGCTTGTTATGATAAGCAGCATGTCTGTGCCTATCTGCAACCGTGTTCACACTACACGAGATAATTGCGGTAAAATAACCACTTTTTAAGGGGGTAGCTGTCTTTGACGCCCGCCTGCACCAGCCTCCTTAAACCTAGGGGGTCGGGACTTGAACTGCTAAAATCTACGTTGAATGCTGAAAATTTCATATGCAGGTTGTCCTGGTCTATCTCCAGCCATTTCGCCGCAATTCAGTGTTGAAATGTGCGTTGCATCCAAAAATTGCAAAAAATTCACTAAAAACCCCTTTTTGAGGGGTTCAAGGTCATCGATGTTGATAAATCCAAAAAGCCTGTCACCAGTGCTTGTTATGACAAGCAGCATGTATGTACCTATCTTCAACCGTTTTCACATTATTCGAGCCAATAACAGCAAAATGACGTCTTTTTAAGGGGGTACCCCTCTTTGACGCCTTCGTTCGAGGGGAACCCCTGCACCCAGTGGCATGAAATTTTGTCAAGATAAACTAGAGACCTTGGGGCAGTCCATGGTGAAGATTTCGTGATCCTAGCTTGCACCGTTTTGATACAGCTCACGAGTGTGACGGACGGACAGACAGACAGACAGACGGACGCCCAGACGATGGCAAAGACGCGCGAAGCATTCTGCTTTCGCACGTAAAAACCATGCTTATGTTGGATATCTGATGAATTTAGAACAGCGGCTAATTCTTGAGAGACTAAGTCAACCTACTTGCCACAGACAGCCAAAGCAAACACGGAATCACTGAAAATAGATCATGAATCACCTGAATGACGCTGCCATCGCTGTCTCTGACAGTCATGTCATAGGCGACGCTGAGTCCTTCAAGGTGCTTGATGAGACAACGCTGTAAGTAACCACTGTGACTGGTCTTCACTGCCGTGTCCACCAAGCCCTAGCAAACATCAAAGCCTAAACTGATTGCAGTGGTCAGTCTTAATCAAGGATGTACAGGGTGCGGGAAAATAAAGTAGTCCTGAAAGTTTTCCGCTGTTTCCTCAGCAACCATTTGAAATTTTGACGTGAAATTTTGCGCATTTATTTCTTGAAATGTTCTGCATCTAACTGTCGAGTAAAATGTGATTTTGTTAAAAAACGACGAAAATACAGAATTTTTAACATGATTGCCTACCGATATTTTAGCATTAAAAAGCTGAAAATGTTGTTTATTTAGACAAACTGGTTCCAGGTTACTGCTGATGACTTCACAGTGACGTTTTAATAAACAATAATTAATTTTGTTCACAAATTATCACTAAATTATCGTTGTTCCAAATCTCACCAAAGACTGTATCGCCTGCTGCCCACCGCATTCATCTTTCAGCAGAATGGCGCACCAGCACATACAGCATGCAGTGCACAAAACTGGCTGTGGGTCAACTGTCCAGATTTCATCACAAAAGACCAGTGGCATCCAAATTCTAGGGTTATCAACCCGAGACTATCACGTGTGGAGTGCAATGTCAGAGGCTTACCGCAAGCTTAAAACAAAGCCGAAAACAATTGCCGAACTCAAGGAAGCATTTCAGGTTATCTGGGGCAACCTGCCACAGGGACCAATCGAAAGGCTGTGGAAGACTTCTCAAAGCAAAAAAAGGTTTGTGTTGGAGCTAGTGGAGGACACTTTGAACATTCACAGTGATAACAGAATTTTTGTATCTGATCATTAGTTAACTGTGCTGTTTCAACAATGTTATTGAATTGGTGTTTGAATATTTTTTAATTTTGAAAAACTGGTAGGCGATCACATTAAAAAGTCTACAACTTCATCGTCTATCAACAGAATAACATTTCACTTGGCAGTTAGATGTAAAACATTTAAGAAAATAAATACGTAAAATTATGAATTAAAATTCTATATAGTTGCTAAAAAACGGTGGAAAACTTTAGGGGGTTACTTTATTTTGCTGCACCTTGTATGTCTTCACTGGACCAAGTTTCTACTTAAGACAGGTGACTGGCTACGGACAGGTAAACTACCTGTGCTAGTGCATATAACCCACCGCCCCAGTCAACTCAGCCTTCCATCCTTCTAGAGTAGATAAAGGTAAATCAAGTACCGGCTTGTCTGGCTGGGGTTAAGGCGGAGCACATTAAACATGTTGTGTGATCCCATATGAGACGTGACACTCCACAGCTCTGAGACTGGTTTCCGTGAAGAGCTATAAAGACACTGAACCTTTAACTTTTTCTTACTCCCAGCTCTCTAGGTCACATATGCACCTCCACATTCAGTGCATAGAGTCTGTGTTTCGATAATAAAAACCAGTCACATTTTCTTCTAAATCTCCCTGGAAGATGTTCACATTTATACAAAATTTTCAGGAAAAGCTTATGACATTAAATGTTCATTGCTACAAGTGATGTAACTCTGACATCATATTCAAATGCATTTCTATCAGCAGACACAAAGCAACACTGACGGAACATAGTTGCGACAATGTGTAGGACCAGTACGCACTGGTAACAATAATAAAAGATAAACTTGAAGTTTATGTCAATGTGTAATCAGTGTACAACCTCTCTACCAGCCATGCAGTGAAAGAAGTATTCTTGTGGTCGTAGTCCAGTCAGGAACCTGCCAGCTACAAAGCCGCCAGCTCGCGGAGATGTGTCATGTGGCAAGTATGACGGCAGAGATGCACCGTTCAACATTAGTGGCGGCCGACGACCTTCCAAACTGATCTGACCCAGCGTGCAAGATATCTGGACGCAGTTGACCTACAAAGACAACATAACAATTAGCTGGCAGTGTGATTCCATATGGCAGGTGATGCTCCGCAGCAATGAGATGGATTTCCATGAAGACTGAAGAGCTATAACCTTTTAAAGCCATCATACCATCATCTCAAATGCGTTTCATCAACATGAACCATCTAAGTTCCAAGACTCTGGGTTAATACCAACTTAGCATCATCGGACAGATCAAAAAAATGTGTATTGCTAGAGAAGACCAACAACCCACATGGCGAATGGCCACTACATTCAGATGAACGTAATTAATTATCTTTCACTTTACTTTTCTTCCTAGAAACCTACATGGCTTGAAATGAACCCAATAAATCCAACATTGTGTTTCAAAAGCGAACAGCTTCTGTATTTGGCATATTTATAATTTTATACTTCTGGCTGCAATACCACAATACACTTGATCTTAAAATGATTCAATGTTACGACGTATAGAGTGGCAAGTCATGCACTTGAGTGAACGCCAATATCAAACAAGCTGGCTTCCATCTCTATTGTAACACTACTGGCCATAGCAGAGACACTGCCAAAATGTTTGGTCAATAACGTACATCACTGAACCATTCCCATGGGCAGAGGCTCATCCTAGCTTCAGCGCTAATGAAGATTCTACCACTGTCGTGCTTTCCCCTTAGCATTAGCTGGGCTTTCTTTAAGTTTGATGCTCTTGTACGGAGGATTCCTTAAATGCAGGGGGCCTAAATTTAAACTACGCAGGTTTTCATGATTTATCTGTAATGATTTCAGCACAATTTGCTGATGAAATGTGTGTCGCAGCCCAAAATTGCCAAAAACTCAATAGAACCCCTATTTTGGCGTTCAAGTGTCACCAAGGTCATTGATTTCAATGCCAATCAAAAGCTAGTATACAACGTCCTATTAGTGATTAATAGTAACCTAGGCCCTATCTCGTACTGTTTCTGAAACTTATTGGCTGAATATCACAAATTTTTCCCACCCCCTCTCATTTAGTACCCTTGCTGGGAGTGACCCCTTTCGAATTTATGGAAAGCTTTATGGATCCTAAAACTAGAGTCTTCCCGGCAGCCGCCGGTGAAGATTTGGTGACCCTAGCTTGCAAAGTTTTTGACATGTTCACCCGTGTGATAGACAGACAAACAGAATTGTGATGGCTAAGATGCACTACAGCAGTCACTGCTGTTGCGTGCAAAAATGAACTGAACTGATAATTGCTCTTTTCACTATCAATGTTCAGTAATCTGACACTTGGCAAAGATAACATGTAATATAAACACTGCTTAGCAATGCTGGTTACCTGCGTTCCTTTGGCTCCGGAGAGAAACATCATCTGCAAGTTATTTGCCGGAAACACTTTCAGAAGTTCTCCAGGCATATCTTCATCTTTGTCAGGCATTATCAATCTGCAACAAATGTTCAATAATGTTGCGCTCAGTGCTGGTATGTAGAAGCCACAAGCATATCTTAATGTTAAGAGACAGCATTCAAAATTACAGAAGAAAAAGTTCTAAATAAACAATAATCTAGTCTGAAAGCTGCAAAAACTTACATCATATCAGCATTCAGCACACATCTGTTGTTTATAATTACGTACAACAACATTTCCTAGCAAATATAACTGAGTGACTGAAGCTGATGAGTTCACTTTACGTGCATGTTCATACTAAGCAACATTTTACAAATACAGTAAATAATACACAAGATTACAGCACTAAGTATTGCCAGTTTAAGTTCAAATCAAAACTACTAGCATGACTACTAATAAGGCGCTAGTGACAAATGAATCACAACTTGCACATACTGTACAATTCATCACATTTTTCTGGTCAATGGTCCACTGTGCACGAGCAGAGTAGAGGTTTTTTCTTAGTATTTTTTGTGTTTAGAACTGTACGATTTTATAACAAATATAGAATAAGTTTTTAATACTTTTTGATGCAATCCTGACAGTCGGTTGTCTTCTTGCTCATGACAATATCAAGTCGTTTCAGTGTCTCTGCAGAGTCTCGGCTGAACTGATCCTGTTTCCACGCTGTCTGGATTCCCTCGACGTCCACATCAGAGGACAGTCCAAATGCCAAGATAGCAGCCTCCGGACCACAAACCTCGCATGCATCAAGCACATCACGTCTCTGTCGGTTGCCCTGTAACACACGACAATAATTTCCTTTAACGATACATTACACTGAATAAAAAGCCAACAAGAGACTTGTGATGCTGACTTTGACCAATAACTGAGAAAATTCTTGCTATGCGCATACTTTGAAGGCACAACATTAATTAGTGCTGTAAGACAGTGCCAGTCGTACTTTGGCTTTAAATTGCTGTGGTCTGATCGTGTAGACGTTCAATGTTAAATATGCCGCCTGTGAAAGCAACTCTGTCAATTAATACCAGATAATGGTTTGTGTTATTATCATCATCATCATTTTTTATTTATTCTGGTAATTAATTTTCATTTTTTCTTAGTTGCATCATGCCTGTATGTGTCCATTTCGATCGTACATTTCGATGAATAAAGATGTATATATATAAGCAAATACATAGCAAAACTAAACTGCAAAACAATCATTAACCTAACATTACTGCTGAAATAAAAGTTCTACTATTTTACCAGATCTCGGACTATGATGTCTTCGACGCCCATCGTAAAACCACGGAACTGAAGAAAACACGTGAAGAGTCGTGCAAGGCTTGAGAGCAGTTTGCCAGCCGTGGTACCACCATACAACTACAAACAATGACTTCTGCTTTTAGGCGCCGTGTATAAATCCGCTTTATTATTTTTATTATTATTATTATTATGACTGTAAACATGAAATAAACAGCGGTTTACTAGTATGTTCAATAATGACAATATATATAACAAAACTGCTGGCACAATTTGTACATTACTAACAGCATGAAGATGTACTTGTAATCATCCCACCACCAGATGGTTAGAACTCAAATAATGCACAGATCTGAATGACTCTACTCACTCCTTATATCTGCTCGTGACGGAGTTCAGATTAAAAGTAAGTAACCATCAGAAGACAAACAAACAAACTGACTGGACAGTGGACGTGTGCTTCTTATCATTCTATTTACCGGTATTCAGTTTTTAACTTGTTGTTTCGGTAAGTTTTGAGATCCAGAAGTGTGACACACTTATACCATATTAAATTCCACAATGATGAAGAGACAGAAATGTAATACCTCATGACAGGAATGCACGAGACCGTACTGTGAAGCACCGTAGTGTGCTTTGTCCAGTACTCCAACCAACAGCTGACCGTTCAATATCACGACCTCACTCTCCGTCATGTTGTTACCACGCAGCATTGTACCGCCGGCACGCCATCGATGAGGCTTGCTCTGCACCCATTTCTGTCAGCGACACACAATAATACCAGTTACAACATATCGTACGGCCATCTGCCTACCGCTGTGTAGTCCAAACACTTAACTTTTTAGCTAAAAATTGGCACACAAATTACTCCTGCCATGGCAAACATTCACGCCAATTCTGGTTTTTCTATGCCTTTTATTTATCAATCTAGAAAACCGTATGGGATAGACAGAGAGATGAGCAGATAAGACAGACAAGCAAGATTTGCAGTGTGGTCTATTGGGACAGCTACATAACAACAAATCGATCGCTTCAACACCCACCAGGCGATCACTTACTTGCTGGCCACACTCAATGATTGGACGCCAGAACAGCATCACCTTAACACAAGGGGCCACGTTAGCCTGCTATTAAATGACAAAGGATATAAACGATATCAGATGCAGCAAGTTGATCAGAGCAAAAACAAATGCACCAAAATGACTTGATAGCAGGATTGCAGTAAAATTGGAAGAAAAAAAAATGGACAAAACAAAGCTGGATGAAGACACATGTTCTATGTTATACTGGAACTACATGGCATTAGCTAAAAGTGCACATACAGAAAACAAGTTCTGGAGTGCAATTTTGTCATATCTGCATATACAAACAATGGCAGAGCCATAGCTGCAGTGAAGCATTATTATGCAATAAAAATTAACAAAACTCTACTTGTGGAGACTGGTAGCCTAAACTCGAATGACAAAACTCGTAAAGTAGTTCTGAAAAGAAAAGAATGGAGAGAAAGTGATAGCGTAATGCACAATGCAAAATCAATTACTCTGCCCACTGTTACTAGCAATGCACACAAAGTTGAACTCTATACAGTTGGTTAGAAGAAAATCAAACAAATTGTTGGAACAAAAATAACGACTACAAGTACCAAATCTGACCTTTTCAGCAATGCTTGATTTGCCGACAAGTGAAAGAAGAGGCTTGTCATGTGGAATTAAGTTAATGAGCACAGAGCTGACTACCTGCAAACAGATTCAGACATTAACAGCAGCAACACTCAAGGGCATAATAACAACTTCTAATTAATTTCAAGGGTTCATAATCAACAGAGTGCTCAAAACATTGATCATGGCCATCAACCTCTCAGCATATTTTACCTACATGCAAAGTTTTCAGCATCAAATCTCTTGTATTTCCTAGAATATCACTAGATGAAAAAATATTACTCCAAATGGCTGACCCATTCCAATCAGCCACCCATCCAGTTAGCTCAGTCCGAAATGGCAGAGCCATAGCTGCAGTGAAGCATAGCAATATCTCAGCACCTAACAAAGAGATCAACCGCTATTCTTGACTCAACCCATCCAACACTTGGTAATCAGGCAACAGAAAGCAAGGCACTGTCTATGTCTTGACAAACTGGTGCCTGGCCGATGACTAAGGGAACAAAGACCAGCGCTACTATATGGGCCTTAAGACTCAAGAAGGACTATACATTTACAGTAGGTGGTTAAGTGGCAGCAAACTGAGAACCTGTTTGCCAGACCAGAGTCTGGATGGCTTGTGAATGGCTGGCTTGAGATGTCGGACTCTGTGTGGGTGGTCGATGAGCGCAGCGTAAACAAGCTGCTGGTAGTCCTTCTGGTTGAAGAACTGACCGCGAATCATCAACCAGACTCCTGACACCATGTAGTCTTGGATCAGACCAGCGACTGGCGAGCCGTCCTTGGGCACCAGATACTGGTAGTCAGTGCTTGCTACAACCAACATGCACATTTGTGCATTAATGCTATGATAACACTCCAACAATGCAGAATCCCAACTGTTATGTTATCACAAGTTCTGCATTTGTTAATCTTTTAAAATGTAATATAAAACAACAAAGCACTGTAAATATATACTGGTACAGCACAAGGGCTCAAAACGTTTCCATTGCACTCTAGCATCGAAACTAGTAAAAAGCAAACAAGAAACTTTTTAAGTAGCATTTAAAACCATCAGCAGAAAATGTCAGATATATCAAACAAACAGGCAATTTATTCCACAACTACGCAGCATCATGTTATATGACCTATGTCTTGCACTATCATGTGCAGGCCCATCGAGAGGGTGGGGTAGAGGGGTCATCTACCCCAAGCCCCGCAATGCTTGGGGAGCCCCGCCATCGCTCAGTAATACAAAATACACCAAAATGCACCATTTTGAAAAAAAAAATTCAAAAAATTTCTCCTCAGAGGGGCCAAACGAACATGTTTTGGGGGCCCCGCGAAAATGTTTCCCTGGGCCCTGCTGTGGCTCTCGATGGGCTTGATCATGTACGTTGGAATCATGTTCCATATATTTGTTATTTTAGAGCATTTATAAACATCCAAATTTTTACAGATGATCTCTACTGCAAATCAAGTGACAGACAGACAAAAATCAATTAAAAACTAGAATTACCGAGCTGGTAGCACTCGGCACGTGCAATTTCATTCTGTGGAAAGTGAGCATTCATTTCATCTCCGTCGAAGTCAGCATTGTATGCTTTGCAGTTAGCGTAATGCATTCTCAACGTTTTCTCCTCAACAAGATGTGGCAATATCCGAGCCTGTCACAACCATTCAATAAGGCAATAATTCATCTCTCTTGACAGAGATGTGTATCTGTTTATTCTACATATTTGTGCTACTTTAAAAAATGCACATGCACGCACGATATCAAGATGGTTTTAAGAAACGGCCAACGTTCTATCAATATACAACTGGTACAAGTGTTCAAATTCAATCACACAATTACAATTAACGAGCTCACTGCTGAAGTTAACACAAAGCCTTCTCCAATCTCTGATTAATGCATGCTCACATTTATTCACACAAGCACAAGCTTCACAAAAAAATGTTATCAATATAGCAAATTACAAAAGGCATATTATAAAACATTATACACTGCATAAAACAAACTGGTTAAACAATGTATGTCACTGGAAACTGAGAAGACTCAACAGCAAGGACATCCAAGAAAGACCTGAAGGAAACGTGACAAAAGGGATAAGGAGATGGAGAGTTTTGGCCTGTTTTGTATAGTAGATGCTCAGTGGGGAAAGAAAATTAGAAAAAAGAATGACCAGCAAACCTGGGTTTGTTTTAAAATCATGTGCATGTGCATTTGTAGAAAACTCAGTGCCATGTAAAAATGTCTAAGCTGAGTGCAGACAATAATTTGCGAAACACAACTGTTTCTATTACTATATTTTAATACAAAGAAACTGTAAAGATATAGAGATATATAAATACAAAGACAAACAAGTCTTATAGCAAAAACTCCACCCAAAACTACTAACTCTGTGCGCCTGCATGCTGGGCCGATGCAGTGATGGCTGTCGATTCATCAAGAGAACGTCACCATTCTTGATGTGCCTCAGCACCTATGCACCGCAGAGCACAAAGTAATGGCATCATAACCAGAAGAACAGCATTAGCATGTTACTGTTTAAATTACAGAGACAGAAACAACAAAAAACAAGTGACAGATCATCAGACAATTATACACAACAGAGGCTGAGTCATGCTATGATGATGTGACAACTGCAGTACTAGAAGGAAAAGGAAAAGAGTGGAAGGCAAGAACAATGTTTTTGGAATAACTAATAAAGAATGATAGTGGGAGTATTAACTGTAATCAGGCAAATTACTGAATGAGTTCGAGACAGCAAAGACAAAAGTGATGGTCAGTCACCAGTCCAAATTTAGTCCTGTTCCAGCCGCCATAGCCAGGAACCGACATAGCCAAGCTCCACCATAACTAAATATTCAACTTATTCATATTCCTAACCCAATCAACCCTAAATCTAACCTTATCCCTAACCTTGGGCTGCTCGAACTAGTGTCCCATCAAACTAACAAACTGTCCCCATGGAAACAGTTGACTAAGAGCTAAAGTCAGTGAAAATAAAAACATTCCCAGTGACCAGAATATTACTACACTGTGTCCAGTAAAAAAACTAATCCTTTAGATATCGTGCAATAAAAATGTCAAATGTGAATGAATCTGAATAAAGTTTCGTATACTTAATCCCCAATAAATTCCTGAAGCGACTGCTACATTTCGCTGAAAAATATTATTTCTTACCAAAGTTATTGAATGTTAAATATCAATAACAAAATATCTCTGTTACCAATATGGCGCTACACAAGTAAACCCCTCCTGATTCTAAATAAGTTATACACCAACAATGCACTATTTATTGGCAATCAAACTGCCAAATTTCAGTTAAATATGCCTAAGCAAACAATAGCTATAGTGGCTTTTGTGAGGTCACCCCAAAACATCTCAGTTTCAGGTCTTTGTAGATATCAATAGACACAAAGACTTGAAAATAGAGTGTTTTGGGGTGACCTCACAAAAGCCACTGTAGCTATTGTTTGCTCTGGTGGATTTTTCTGAAATTTGGCACTTTGATTGCCAACAGATGATGCACTGTCGTCGTAGAATTTTGCTAGAATCAGTTGTTGTTTGTTGGAGTTACGCAAGTGTATGGCAACAGAGGGGTTTACTTGCGCAACGCCATATTGGAAAAGGAGATATTTAGTTATCGATATTCAACAATTAATAGCTCTGCTAAGAAATAATATTTTTCAATGAAATTTGGCACTCGCTTCAAAAATTTATTAGGGATCAAGTGTACAAAACTTTATTCAGATTCATCCACATATGACATTTTTATTGCATGATGTCAAGGGGATTAGTTTTTTACCAAACACAGTGTATATTAAAAACCTTGATGTTGAGTGATGCAGGGTCAGTTGTTGCGGATGGGACCAACAATTGCTTGGCAGCAGCTACTCTCTGTGCTCGGCTGTGTCTGTGCAAGATCTTCTTCTCTCCCGTCGCAAGCATTATGTGAGTCGCACTGCAAGTAAAAACACTGGATTTCAGTCTGCAACAGCTTAGCAAATCAACAAACGCAATAATTACACTGAGGCTTAATGTAAATAGTACACTATGCTGTCTTCACCGGACACTAGCAGCCTTAGTCAATGCAACAAATAAATGAGACTTTCGATGATGGTTTTTCAAAATGGTACGATTTCAATAAATTCCAAAACAGCTAAATCATAACGCAAACATATGATTCAAAAACAACAGCAGTTCTTAACAAGATATTGTTCATACGAACACAAAATCTGTCCAATGCATTTTGATAGTTTATGTGACGTCATCAGTCACGTGACCATTCAACTCCTGGCGGTCAGCTTCCTATGGGTGGTCCATAGTGACCAGGCATCTGTCTGGCACCGTTACAGAGATATGGCGCCTCAAATATTAGACAAACGGACGTGAACATGGAAAGAAAGATGAAAGCAGAAAAAAAGAAAGAGAAAGGGAAAGGAAAGAAAGGGAAAGTGGGAAGGAAAAAGGAAGGAAAAGAGAGCTTAAGAAAAGTTGGACGCCTGACGAATGCACGCACACACGGATGCACGAACACTCAGGTGATTTTATACTCTGTCCAATGCTATGCATTGCATTGGACAGACAATTATGCAAATAAAACATAGCTGTGTTTTAATAACTTCATAATAAACTGAAATCTACAATGTGTGATACATACAAAATATCAACCAATGGTGATTCAAAATTGCTAAAGTAAAAACAAAAAATAAATGCATTGAAAAATAGCCTCTTCTAAAAATTTCTAAGTACAAAGACACTCCTGATATAAGAAATCTTCACAAAGAGATGGAGCCATAATTGTAGTTGCAACCTTTAGCTTAGATCTTGAACCCAGAGGCAAGCAAAAATCATGAAGCTGCACACAGCTTCCTTGATGAACCGTATCAAAAGGTTTTGCAGCATAATATAACACAATACCCAGGATATTTGTCTGGACCGTTGATGACTGCACGACGCAGATATTGAACATTGTGTGGAGTGACGGGTTCCGGATATGTCAGTCGTGTAGCAAAATACAGCGGAATTCCAACTTCATTTGTAGCAATACATGGATCTGGAGATATGACTGATCGTGCTGCAAAGTCCACACGTTTCCCCATCATGTTCCAGCGAAATAAACCTTCCTTGCGCTCAAACAACTGCACCACAACACCAGGAAATACCATTTTAACATTAACACACATCACGAACAATGTTTGGTGCAAATTAAGTCAAAATTAAAATTCAAACTGTACAGCTCAGGGCTAATTACAGACTACTCAGTAATAATTGAACTCTAACGATGTAACTAATACAAAAGCAGTAACTGATAAAAAAAATGCAAGCAACTTGCATTCTATCATCTTCCAAACATGACAAATTAAAAATGGATGTTACTGATCTGCAGATGTCAAGCAACAACATTATTTACATATTTTTGCATATTAAAAACAGAATTACACGTAGCTATAAACTGTTAATTTAATGGCAGACTAGCCTGCTTGACACCATACGATGGTCGACTGTCAGTAAACATCTTTGCCAGGCGACTGTCATAAAGACCATTTACACGACCCTGCAGATTCTGCCATCCAACTTTGATGTTTTCCATCAGAGTATTGTGCTGGTCTTTCTGCAATGGTGACAGCAAATCATTAATCAAAATATTACACAATGTACGTCATGTACGCAAATTTCACATTTCAACATTTAACACAGTCAGACGGTCACGCTTACAGTGAACCATAAATACAAACATAACAAAAATTTGCTTCTACACCAATGACAAAAGCCTTTGGCAAGTCATCTGTAACACAATGCAGAGTTGACAAATAAACTACATGACTAGTGGCGTGGTGCAGAGGTGGGTTAAGCAAACGAAGTTACTTCACACCAGGTGCGATTAATATTGAGATAGGCGACTGTCTGTGATAGAAAACCAATTTTGGCATGTAACCAGCTACCCAGTCAGCCCCCGCCTGGCCAGGGGCCATGACTTTGCGGGTAGGCACAAGAAAAGCTGGGACATAAACAGGCATAACACCCCACCTTAGTCTGCCACCTTGTCAAGGGTTGAAGCTTAAAGCTCCGATTACCAGAAAAATTTCTAAAATCCATAAGCGAAAAGCCAACCAACAGCAGTAATAGGGACAATTATCACACTTTATCAGTGCTCATGTACTGCACTTTAGCAGTGTTCATGTACTAGTTAATCTTTGGCTTTTGTGTCGATTTTGGCTTCACAGCTGTTTACGTAACCTTCGATTACTTTAACTTTCTAGTGCTTGGCTAAGGGCTGAGAAAACACGAGATCATGCAGTCATATGGGCCCTCTGGCTTGGGAAAGACGTTTTATGGCATATATACGCAGTGCATGACTTACAGTTAAGCCACTGTCAGGTTTCACTTGTTTCAGCAACTCGTCCATTCTCTGACCCTGCTTCAGTATCTGCAGCAGACTGTCAGTCTCGGCGTGAACCATCTTGTGGCCCTTCCTGTCCAGCAGCTAAAAACATATGCACGCGCACATACTGTGAACATTTCTCAGCAGTCATCACATAGGCCTAAGTGGTACCAATCACTGTCTTCATTCATCCACATCTTTAGCAATGTCTTAGTCTACTTGATAAATTCCATCAGCTACAACTGATTTCATGTAAACTTTGTGCTTTATAGTTGAAGGATTTGTCAACTCGATATGATTATGATTATCATTAACAATAAAGTCATCATAACCTAATCGCAATTCATTTATTAAAAGCCACAGTCAAAAAACATTAAATACACACTAAACACTCCCATGACTATAACGTAAAGCAGCCTATCAACTAATGAGTCAATGACTCAACGTGTAACGTATTCTGGATATACATACAAAAATGCCTAGTATAGGTTTTACAAAAATTAACAGAGTAAAACTTTTCTATAAGCACTTTTCTATAAGCACATTAAGCAGAAGTAACATGAAATATATTCATCAACTTGGCCATATTAAAGAATATCAACAAGATCAGTAAAAGCACTGCTGCATGTACATACGGGTCGATATCTGGTAGGCATGACAGGCTGCACTTGCTTGAAGAAAATGTCGATCGGGTAATCCATGTTTCCTGCATTCACTGCGAATGCACGCAGCACATATCGCAAGACATGTTTCTCATTGTCCCAGACTTGACGCAAGTGATGCTTCACCTCATGCGGATATAGTATTGTCTGTTCACTCAATGACGACCGCTCAGGTTCCCTCTTGTCATCATTATTATCAGCTTTAGACGAGTCTTCCTCATCATCTTCTTTTCTAAACATCAAAACAATCGACAGCAACCATAAAAATAATAATAACAAGCAAAATGCCACTACACTATGTGCTGTGCTGACATGTATATGCAGCCATAGATCAGGTGTACCCGCACGCTGGCTAAAATAGACATTTACGCTACATATGCATCATGTTCCAGAGATTTTGCTATACTGTTACCTTAAACGGTACAAGTTACTAGAACGTTCACACCAATTTTGGTTTTCTACACCCTTTTGTTTTTAAGTTGAGAGACAATATGAAACAGAAAGACAGATGAATGGACAAGACCTAAATTTGAAACTAAAGACCCAAAGACATCAGTGAATTACTATACAAATAGTGATTGGCATCGAGGTTATTATTGAAAATATTGGATGCAAAGCTTGTAATATGTTGCCTGAAAATCGGCATCAGCATGGACATAGATGTTTCGAATATTAATGAGGCATTACCAGCATTGGTGTGACAATGACGAAAATCAAATAGTGCCCTCTTGGAGGGCACTATGTCACTGCATTCTTGCTGAGGAGGTGACTATGGCGTATTTGTGAACCTCACGTGACTCAATTTGTTAAAATCGCGTGCAGGTATTTTGCGTTGAGGACTTCAGGTATAACAAAAATCATTTAATTCGACTTGCACGATGGTTGCAAAACATTTACTGACTTCCTAAACATTCATTAAGGTTAACACAAAATGCAGTCTTTAAATAACATCCTCTCTAGTCATGGTTGACATCCTCAGAATCATTCATACAACGTTGCATCATGATAAACATCACGACAACAGCAACTCTCAAAAAAATACTTCCTCAGAGCTGAAACAAAAAAAAATATGACAAAGTATACACAATTTACGAATAACAGCATCATTTGCAGCTCATTCAATAGCTCAGCTATGTTTACTTAGAACAAAGTCAAATAGCTAAATAAATGTAAAAGAGAGAGCAACATAAGTAATATGAGCTAACTTTATTTTTTCCATGACCATGCTCTTGATGACGCGTGACGATGGCGTTCGACCGTGGAGAATTTTGACATGTGATTCTTGGCGTAACTGCCGAACTGCTGTATGACAGTGCGGACATCTAGATGCACGGCACGCCTCGAGATATTCACGAACAACTGACTGACGAACCTCTTCCAAGTTCTTTATTGCAGGCAGCTGTTGCTGTGCTTCTGTACAACTCTCTAGCACAAGAATAAATGTAAAATACATGTCACACTGCAGTTATATCAGCACAGCTTTTTATCAGATTACTTTTCAGATACAATCAGCGACTGCCACAAAAAGTAAACCAACTGCACAGGAAAGATGTATAAGCTAAATGACTTTCTAACATATGTAATACACAAGAAGGAGTTAAGAGAAAGATATGCACAAATAACATACACATATTCCATATGTTTAAACAGTACTAATAAAAAACTAGTCTCGTGATGGTACTGAAACTGAATTGTTACGGTGGTTTTCCCCTCAAAACTGTTAACTAAAAAATCTAAAACCATCACCGCAACACTATAAAAAATAGTCAAGTTTCACACAAACACTGCCCAGAACTAACATAACCTTTACTCGGCTTAAGTACTGAGGAATTTTGAACAAGTTAATAGATATACATAAATAAAGTTAGAGCTAATAACAGCTTGATAACAGCCTGATAGTGCAATCTGTAGCAACTCCATATAAAAAATATGTTCATTTTTTGTTCAGCAAACAAGTCTGTTGTAAAAAAAAGTAAAATAAATTATTACGAAAAACTGAACAAATTTTACCTTTAAGTGTACGAGACACACATTCCGCCAACTTCTGATTCAGTTCTTCATATAATTTACTACCAAAAATAGCAGCAAGTTTTGCAGGTTTTTGCTCATCATCACCAAAAATGTCTGCAGGTTTCATGACTTCTTTGTATATATTTTCCAGCTGATTGTGAACAGAAAGAAACCCGCAGTCAAGTGCCATCATCTGGTGAATTAAAAGACAACTAACAGCTGTGGAAGCACGGAGTCGATGACATGCAAAACATATGCCCCGAAGCAACTGCAATTACAACACAAAAAAAACAACACTTCTATGTATCCTTCTGGTAACATTTATATTAGGCCTACTACTTTTGGCTTTTGTTAAATGAGATACTTTTGGATCTAGTTTACTCCAAGTTGGGCCAGTGTCCAAAAATGTGTCCAGAATTCCTGAAGCACACCACCAGGCTCTTTGGACAATTACTTAAGACATTTTTCTTTTCAGAGCACTAATGTTCACAGCACATTAACATCCATTCTGACATTGATGGGCTATATAATTAAATTGACATTATCCTTACTTACTTACATGAGGCTACAAGACAGGTCAGAGGCCATATGTACTTCCCATTGGCCAACTAATAGCATGAAAGCACTGAAAATAAAAACTGTGGTGGATATACGTAATTAAAGATCATCTCAACAGGAAGTGGACTATGCAGACTACACAATCAGAGACACACATTTGATACATACTGAGAACATTTCAGTGAAAAGAATTGGATTGAAAACAGGAACTGGTAGCTGAACATAACCGAAATGTCCCGGACACAAGTATCTGTGAAGTGGAAGTGCATCGGTATAGTTCAGTCCACATGTAACGCAGGGCCCTTCAGCACGCTGAGGTCCTGCACCAGCAAAGTACACAACTTAGTCTAGTGGATTAATAAACCTAGATGCTAACTAAACTAGCCAAATTTTAGCTGTTCAACAGTCACCCAATCTTATTTCACAACAGCACTCGTATTACTGTACCTATCTCTAGCACTATCTCTAGCACTTGTGCACTGAACAGAATGAATTTTAGGCTAAATGACTGCTCAACAGTAGTAGACTACTCTCTGGAATGCATGTTTATTTGATGTTCATTTATCCCACTCATACAAATACACAAAAAGATCACAAAATGAGACACTACAAATAAACAAATAATCTTCAAAAAAAGCAAAAGTTATAGCTTCATAGCAACTATGCAAACATAAATGCGTATTCAAATAATCCATGTGTTCAAAAACACATACCCAGTTCAAGATCATAAAGGCCACCAGACGTAGCATGACCCAGACAATCAAACGTGTCGGAGTTGTGAAGTTGTTTCACACACAACTTCCGTAGTTCAGCATCACTATACACTCGAAAACTGACAGCTTTCACACGATGAGACGCAATGTCATGATCAACGTATGGCACATACTGCTCGTCATTTCTTTCATGTCCTGCCATTGTACTCCTTTTAGTACCATATGTAAAACCAAAAAATCAAAACAATACTCATCTTAGCGATGACAAAAATTGGAGTTCAAATCCACGTACAACAGCAGTACGTCTTACTGAACACATGTTAGATCATCATTATAAAATCTAAAGACGGAGTCTAGCAAAAAATTAACACAGCTACACTAAACAGAAGCTAAGCTTGTCAAGGTACAAAAAGCGCACGTTATAAACAGCAAATCCATAAAAAGGTGAAATAAAGCAATGTCGAATAATGACACCAACTCAGCTTCAAACTGTGAATAAATCACGCGAAAATTCCACGCGCAATGAAACTTTGTTTACACATTTGTTTACAAATATCACCGGAAACACTTGTGAGGTTTAACGTAACGTACCACTAAATCGATCAGCTGATGGCCGCCGACCAAAGATTATAGAGCGTGTATGGTGTAGGCCTAACGCGACGGAACTTGGAAGATTTTTCGTCGTTTCCACACTCTAACACCCAAAAAAGTTAAATAATATTTAATAATTTAGTGTGAAGTGTAAAATAAGCAGGAGTCAAAACCCTCACATATTTCAGTCGACAGGGCATCATTTCACTGTATAGGTCCAGTGGTCTAGGCCTACCATGCTCTATCAGGTACAGTCT
>Ga0209367_1000484_pt1 | contig 39728 bp, 17 predicted proteins | sample WorMetLIZISLAND2_FD_187412 | JGI IMG/M metagenome (GOLD analysis project Ga0209367, IMG submission 187412) | Marine gutless worms symbiont microbial communities from Max Planck institute for Marine Microbiology, Germany - Olavius geniculatus... ...
GAAACCAACATTCGATGACACATAGTCTCATTAATAAGTGTGCCAAAAATTATTATAATCGGACATTCATTGTTCAAGTTATTGCAAAAAATGTAGTCACATGCTTTTTTTGAGACACAGTGTACATACTACATTGCATTCCAAGCTGCACTCAGTACTCTCATTCTGCACTTCTTTATCGCAAGTAAGCATTCTAAGTATCCGGAATTTATTCTGTGAAATGTGCCCTTTTCACCATGAAATATATCAAAATGCATTTGCTGGCAAGCATTTTTGCATAGCATCAGCTTGACATGAAGACACAATTACTGAACCTGGCGTTGCGACGATCGCCGCAGCGCGAGGCGCCTTTGGGGTGCGGGGCCCTTTGCACAGTGCCAAGGTGCTACCCCCCTAAAGACGGGGCTGCAAATGAGACTGTTTGCTGCAGTATAGTAGTCAAAAACCAAATAAGTTAATTTGCATTTGCAAGTGCCATTTCCTCACAAACTGATGTTGATAAAATAATATGCACAGTACGAGTAATTTAGATGCTCAGAATTAAGAAACACGGGGTGTGAGTCCCTACTGGTCAGTATTGGAGAACAAAAGCTATGCACGACACCTGCCCGCACAAAACGTCTCGACGAGACGAAATGGTCCTATACCCTGAAATGAGATGTGCAATTTGTGAAACAAAAGCTGCAATAGCTTTGGGGGCGAGACAGAAATGAAACCCGAGAGACACAGTTCTGAGACTGAGATAAAACATTGAGCATTTTTCTGAGACGAGGCGTTAAAACGTCTTAAGACAGAGAAGCCAAGACTGAAACCACATTGCCGAAGTTTCGTTATAACAGGCAGCACAAAGAAGACAACGTCTCAACTACTAACTGAACCGTATTCAGTCATAAATTCATTGTGACCTTCAAAGTACAAAATAAATACATACACAACCACATGATAACACAAAAACAAAGAAGCCAACAGAATCGCTACCAGCATTCATAAAATCAACATCTTTGTTCCGGAAAACACATCAACTGTGTCAACTGTAAAAAATCGACTTCAAGGAAAAACATAAAAATGGTAAACTTACATATGGACCTATGCGCAGTGACTGCTACACGACATTCCAAACATCAATACTAAACTGCATGACACAATTAAGTCATGTGTGGAGTCAAATTAAGCAAAGTAGAAAATCGGTGCACATCAGAAAATTTTATATGTGCATCCTTGTGCCAAATCAAAGTTGGTGGAAATTTGACATAGTTCCGACAAAAACAATTCTGCAAAGTTTCTGTTTATGGTGCACAAATGCGGCATCGTGTTAAATGGTAAATTACCGGTAGTCATTATGAATGCATTCGGTAGCCAAAACTATCAAGAATTCATTTCAACAGTCTTAAAATTTGCAGTCTCATGAAAAAATGCCACGATTCCATCCATTTGCCAATTAATGACCGATTTTCTAAATTCTTTCACTGGCAGACTCTGCAGACAATTTGCGATAATGTGATTATTATAGATCCCACCACACCATAAATGCGTCTCTACACTACCTTGTGAAATATCAATGGAATATGCATACATAACGATAATAACAAACATTTTGGTAAAATTGAAAAAAAAAACACTTCAGACCAACATTGTCGTGAACAGTCTGTATGACACTAGACTGTGTGGGTATAACTCAGTCTAGTGTCATACGAATCATTCAGCGCAATGTTGGTCTGAAGCATTTTTTCATTTACCTAAATTTTTATCATCATTAGTTTTTGCTTACATTTATATTTCACAAGGCAATGTAGAAACACATTTACTGTATGGTGGGATATATAATAATCACATTATTGCAAACTGTCTGCAGAGTGTGCCAGTGAAAAAATTTTGAAAATCGGTCAATAACTGGTGAAGATATGGACAAAAGTAAAGTAGCATGTTTTTATGGCCCATGGTGTACAGACCAGATATAAACAGTTTCTCAGCAAAACTCTGAAAATAAAAAAAAACTACAAAATGCACTAATATTTTCAGGGTCCAATAAAAATGTTAGGGACACAGGTTTTATCTAAGGACAGACAGCAAATGGAAGCACAGGAACTTTTTAGGCCTAACTGAAAACAACACAACAAACTGTACGTCCACTGTCCATTACTTTCGCTGCAGCAAAAAGTTTCTTGAACTAAACTATCAGCATAAGAACATTATTCATAACTTAGTTTTGTGCTTAACCCATGCATCAACTGCTTTACTGCCAACTCATCTGGGCTAGAATGAAGGTCTTAACAGATGAGTTTCATGAATGAGACATTTACCATTTAACAAGCTAACTCATACAATATGTACTTTTAGCTGTAATGTAACTGTAGGGTTTCAGTTTCAAAATCCGAATAACACAATGAATTTGGCGTGAATTACGCTGCTGCTACAGTGCATAACGACAAATATGGCCGACACATTTTCATGTATCAGTCATCAGTGGTATAGCCAGTATGCAGAAAATGGCAATCAACTGATTGCCTTGGGCTTCAACGAGCCACTATCCAAAATTGTGCACAAGACGATTCACAGGGAGAGTAACGGATAGATGGGCAACAAAAACAATACAATGTCCTTATGGATTAATAAAAGTAGCCAAGACAAAAAGCTGCAATTTTTTGACAGACATTGCAAATTTTGCACAGAATTCCAACAGACAGCTGCAAATTTCAGACAAAGGAGCTTATGGGTGCTCAAAATTTCAACTGTGCCCCTAAATTTTCCCAAAATGAGTTTAGCCCCAAATTTTGCAAATGAATTTTCTAACAGTCCAAAATTTTGGAGTGGGCAACTACCCCTCCCCCAGCACAGTGTCACTGCAAGGACTCTTAGTATCTCAGCTAAGCTGATCTCTGAACTGATCTCCCAGCTCTAAACACGTACTGAATCATTTTAACCTGATCACAGATGGGGGAACTCACAATTCCAGAAAATTATTCTGGCTGCGACATTATAAGTCAAAACAAAGTCTACCAGTCTACGTTATGTTACAGTCTCTTTGAGTTTATGGTAGCCTTTCAGTATGTGCATGACAACTTTGATCTTACTTTTTGTGATCAAGCAGGTGAGCGTGAAAGTCATACGTGGTGTCGGCCTTGTGGTCACAGAAAGCACATTTGAGTGCACCGAGGTCGCTGTGGCACGACCGATGCAACAGATACAGCGCAGAGTCCATGAAACTGATGCCACAGTCGCACGAACGCATGCTGCCACGACGACACAGCTCCGACCACAGCGTCTCTGCTGAGAACCGATGCAGCGAGTACATCGACCGGCTCGACATTGTAGTGGAGGTATGTGTCACCGTCGTCACAGCCGGCACTCCCTTCGCCACACCAATGACCGGCACGGATCTGACTGCAGCCGATGAACTGCCCACCGACACTGCTGATACTGTATCACCTGCTGTAACCGGACTGATGACCGGTATGCTGCTGGTATGCACTTGACGTACTGTGGTCACAGGCGTCCTAGGAGCCGTAGATGTAGCTAACTTGCGTGAGTTCTGTTGAGAAGTGCTCGCCACACTAGTACTGCCATTTGGGGCCGGACAGCTTGCTGACGAGGTCTCAGTTCTATGACTACCTGCCACACTGGTAGACTCAGATGTTGAAGCTTTCAAGTAGCTACCAGCATTCACTGACTCTGATGACAAACTAGGCTCTGTTGCACCAGACGATGTCTGCTGCTTGTTAGACTCAGATGACTGTGTTTCAACTGGCACATTCACAGTTGCATTTTCTTCCGAATCAGAGTCGGATATGGTAACTACTTTTTCAAAAAGACTGGTCTTGGCCTTATCATTACAGGATTCTGTCCCGGAAGTCTTAGTTGGTTTTGATGCTTTTTTGCCTTCAGCCGCTTCTTCCTTCTTATCACAAGATTCTGGCCCAGGAGCCCCAGTTGTTGTTGACACTTTGTTCACTCCAACTGTGCCTTTCTTCTTGTCTGTAAAACTGAAAGCAACTACAAGAGGCGTTGTTGATTTTCTCGTAGTGACTTTCTTCCGAACACGAGCATCAGAACTTCTAAGTCTTCTCGACTCTTTATCGTCATCACCAGAAGCAGCTGCAGTCTGTACACTGGCTGCAGGTTCATCCAACGACTTTTGAGGTTCGGCAGCTTGGCTAGTTCCATCAGTTTCATCAGCCGCAGATGGCGGTTGGACATTGAGTCCACTGAGACACTGAGATGAACACAAATGGTTCTTCTGACTATACCACACTACCCTTGGTTCGGGTTTCATAAAGCCTACTTCAGTCGGCTTGAACGACTGGTACCGTGTACTGGTGTAGAACCAGGAAGAAGAAGCTTTAAGATTTGAACGATGCAGAAGTGACTCTAGATGACTATTGAATGAAGAATCATAGGTCGTCTCATACCTGCATGGTACGCAGGAGTAAACGGTGTCACCAGCATGAATTATGTTGTGCACACAGATAATATGATTCCGAAATGTAGCCATACGAACAAACAGCTGACCACAAATAGGACACCGTACTTTGCGTCCACGTTTATCTGGCACCATATTTCCTGAATAACATGGCACTTGAGATACGGCCCTTCTACCACCAGCCCATATTGTCACTCGAGTCGCATAGTTCTGAGAGTCACTTTTCGTGTTAGCATTATTCGACTGATCAGACTGTCTATTCTGCTTTCCGCTAGCACATATGTCCGGTGCAGCCTCACATGGCTGGTTAGCCTGGTGGCATATATCACCAGTCTGACTACTGGCAGACAATTCGTCAACACTCTTATTTACATTTGTACTCGAAGATTGATGATCATCACTCTGACTTTTGGCAGGCGATTCATCATGACTCTCAATTTCGCTCGCACTTGCTGGCTGAAGTTGCAGTGCTGACTCGTCCAGTACTTCACGTGAGGTGTTGTTATCCTGTAGCACTGTGTCTTCATCATCCAGCTTGGTTTTTCCATGCACCTGCCCCTCATGGCCGAACAACTGCACCCGATAGCGGAAAGGTTCTCTGCAGTGGCGACAGTGAAAATGCCCATGTCCTGTTATGGATCGAAAGCCCTTTGAACATCGGCAGACTGCCACTGGTTGCTCCGAACCTAAACATTCAACTAAATCTTTTAAAATGCCATTTACAATTTTTTTACATTCAAACACCACACAGCAAAATCATTATAAGACTACCGGTACATGTTATTTCAGAAAAACGGACCCCTTTCTTTCTTTCTTTCATACTATTATTGACTCAACTGATGATCAATTTACCCGAAATTTTTACTAGTTGTAGCTGAAGAAATACTAATACTGCTCCGATGGTGAACTTAATCTGGTTCACTGATGACAAATTTGTGAAGTTTTACAGTTGCAGCCACAAAAAACGTGCAAAGCGCTAACATTTACATGTCTATGGAGATAGTTGGATTTATGAGCAAGACACTGCACCAGCACACAGAGCTTGCAAGACGTCTGGCTTCAGCTTCCATGTTGCTTAGTGCTGAAGCCAGGGCTTGCCATTTGAAGAGATGATCGATCAGTCGATCACCTACATTCGCTGACCACGCTCAGTTTTTGGTCTTCGGACTGACAGAAATTTGTGATCGGTCAATTTTCACTCCGCCGTCGTTTGGTAATTGAGAAGCAAACTTTAGCAGGTTTAGACAATACGGAAACTTATCACAGTGTAGCACGATAGTGCGTAACACTGTCGTAAGGGCGACTATTAAAGTCAATGGAAAACCCCAGATTTTGGGCACCCATAGCCCTCAAACCAATCGACTTAAAATTTGACTTGGATGATTACGTCAGCGGTCTGACCCTACGTGCCAAAAATGGTACAAATCGGACCAGCAGGGTCCGCGGGGCAAAGGGGTGAAACATACAGGGTGGTCCAGCTAAAGTGAGGCCAACTTACATTTTTGCTGGTAACATTTGAATGCATAGGTAAAATTCAATGATTTTTTGCAAATGTAAACTGCATACAACAAGAAGTGGTGTGGTGCAAATTTTAAGAAAATTTTGTCATAATAAACACTTAACACGCTACGTGGCACCACATTTCCCAAGGACTCTTGTGGGTGCGTCCTCCTGACTGCAGATCACCTCCTCGACATGCGCGACATTTGCTGCAGTCCTTACTGGCCGTGGCCAGCGACGAATGCGACCAATGACTCCGTCAACAGGTGATAATCCAGCATTGATTTTTTTGATGAGTCAGTCAAGGCTTGCTCTGCACCAAGCTTTGCTGGCAAATTCCTTCAGAAAGCGGCGAGAGCTCCAGTTTTTTCCACCCGTAACGCCTTTATAACAATTCTGTCCTCTCGTGTTATTTTACCCATCAAAATGCAGAAATACAGGTAGTTATTCTCAAAGATATCATTTTAAAAGCAAAGTCTAACATATACCAGCAAAACCAGACGATTTTACCATAGAATTTTATTAAGTTCTTCAAAACGTAAAATTATTGGCATATGGGAGTAAGTCAGTAATATGAGAGATGTAACAAGGGAGAAAATACTAGTAACCTGGTTACGCCATCTGACGAACAATATTAAATTTTTATGATTCCCAATGTGTGTGTCTGAACTGTTATCACACTTGCAAAAAATCATTGAATTTTACCTATGCATTCAAGTGTTAATAGCAAAAATGTAAGTTGGCCTCACTTTAGCTGGACCACCCTGTAATGTTCAATTGAGTTATTTTTCTTTCTTTTTTTACCTTTCTTGCCAAGCTCTGGTGAACACATTTTTGAGAGTATCGCCACATTCTTTGCACTGGATGACGTGTTTCGGTGGGGATTGATTTCATAGATTGATAGAATGATCTCAACATTCATCTTTCACATATTCCCCCTTAAATCCCCCAAAACTGAAAATTTTAGGCCCATTTTCGGACTTAAAAAATTACGACTGAGAATGCTTAACAATGGAGATGCTCATCTACAAACTACCCTTAATCGCCATCGTAGCCTCACCAAAGTGGCACAGTGAATAGGCAACGTGACCTCGGGAATTCCAAATATGCGGTTATTTTGGACCCCCTGCCTACAGGTCACGTGACACGGTGCATGCGAAGTGAACTTTTGGCCTTTAACAAGGGTAAATGCAAGTTTGAGGCTTTATATCTCCATAACGGTGCAAGTTAGACGCATGGTTACAATGGAACACCAACAGGAAACCATATATGTCGAGTCAAATGGTCACGTGACCGATGTATGGTAATATTAAAGTAAATTAAGGGTTACTTATAGTCAAAGTAGAAACAGAAGTAGCAGTAGTTGTGGTAATAGTTGTAGTGGTTATTCTACTGTTTGATTTTATTCGGCTCTAGATTACTTTCAACGGCAATAAAACTGCAAATATTTATGTAAAAAACTGTTCAGTTTATATACAGTGTAAGGGTGACATCGTGGTTGTAAATATAAAACAGCACAAATCACAATTTAATAATTCAAACATCACCATTACACAATTAGAAAAACTTTGCTGACTGTGTAATGGTAAAGTTTGAATTATTAAAACCACGATGTCACCTTTACACTGTATATAACTGAACAGTTTTTTTACATAAATAAGTGATAATGCCCACCTTATGGCACATCATGTGCCAAAGTTTCATGGGGTAACTCCCTCTAACCCCAAAGTTATAGGCACAGATACGCTAAATTTTAAGCCACTTTTTGACCCCACATTGATAAAAATTGTGAGTGGACCCCATCCCCAATGAGCGGTGCACTAGCAAGACAGTCATTCTAAGCATGTGTAAAATATTTGGGGTGCAACACCCCTTAGAGAAGGAAATATGGTCTTCCGAAAAAGTCTATTTAAGTGGGTATGATTCCACACTGAGATCTCCGTAAATAGCAGACCAAAGTTCACTGGTCTTTTTCCCCAAAAGCGAGAGTAATTGTGGCATATCATGTACATGACCGATTTTGAATATCTTCATCCGTTCTGGAGATATTCACTGCCAAAGTTTAAAGTTGTGCAAAATTGACTAATAAAATGCTGGGTGCACAACTGGCAAAACTGTTGGATCTCTGTACTGCAGTGCACACCCAAATCCAATCCTGCAATGAAAGCCCAAGCAGCCTTGGCTGACAAAATTCAAAACCTCACGTAACACAAGTTTAAAGTCAAGTAAAAGCATTTTCAGTTGATAAAAAAATTTCAATTTTAACTGAAATGTCTGCATCATGAAGTGACTTTAAGATCTAAGCCAGTGGCACGATATTCATTAAGCAATATCCAGAAACACACCATCATGACGACTGGCAGTTCTGCTGACGAGACGGCCTCTTCTGGACTTCTGAGCAGACTGCTAAACACAGAACAAATCTCCAATTTTAGCATCAGAATAATATCAAACATGAAGTGCTGCTGGTGCTATTGTACTGATTGTAAAATTGTCTACCAAGTCTCCGAATACTAGCTGGATTTTCTCCGATTACTCCAGGATATGGCTTGGTACCCAAGGATGAGTGGCTTGGGGGCTCAGCGATTAGGGCGTGATCGGAACGTCACATCTTGGCTCCTGCCAAGTTTGCTATCAAGCAACAATCCTTAGAGATAAGTTGTTCACACCCATGTCCCTCTGTCACCAAACAGCATGATTTGGTACCAACCAAAGGGAGGTAACGCTCTGTGGCTGCGAAGGTAACTGTAGGTCTGGCGTCGCACTGGCCATGTGTCACGAACTTAGTGGTCTATCCACCTAGAGGCTCAACAGCCAACGAAAGGGAGATGAGCACCCTGCCTACTGGGCACAACCTGTTTAACAAAAGCAGAACTATTGGCGATTACTTCAGCAAGTTGATTACAGGCCAAATGCCATTCTCATTATTTACCTAACCAAGTAACCAACAGCATCAAATGACTGAAACTAACTTTTACCGTTAGTTAACAATAACGTTATCAATACTCAATATATAAGTTAAAAAAGCCCAACATCGAAAGACATATCATGTGATAAATCTGTAATATCAGCAAATTTATGCAGACATATTATTTACTAATACAACTAAAATCATTCGACAAATATACTGCACTTGACGCGGTAAAAAGACCAAGTAAATGTTCAAGTTTTGCAACTCATCAGCAAGTTGCATTAAACTCAAAAACAGAAAATGAACAGATCACAGTTACAGCCAGTACAGCAACACAAAAAGAATCACACTGCATACCAAAAGTAATTAACGGTCAGAACTGGAAAATGATGCAATTATCGCTTACTCTTACACTGTTCGCAGTATTCTCCAGCACACTGGCAGTTTGAATCAAACTTATTTCAGAGTGCACCTGTGCTTCCTTTTGATCCGCTGCAGGCTGCTTTGGTACTGGTAACGGACACTTTGCCAGGAACTTGGCATGCAAGCGTTTCTCGTGCAGTTTCAAAGCCTTTGCGAGACCGCAAACAAAGCCGCAATAATGACATTTGTAGTACTGTCTCTTTCTCCGCTGCTGCTGCTGCAGTAATGGGTTTGCTTTGTAGGCCATAAAGTCTCGATGAACTTTCTCGTGTCTCCTGATATTCCCCATGGAACGGGACGAGATGCCACAATGTCGGCAATGGTAGTGGCCGGAGGTTGCCGTCACGTAGCCGTCTGGACAGAAACAGCTGTACAAGCTCTGCTCAGTCTCCGACACAGCACCTGCTGTCTCGTCCATCTTCTCCTGCTTGATAGCTACTGGTGCAATGGCTTCAGCTGTACACACGCAAACACACACACACAGTTCTTGTTTCTAAATGTTAACTGGGATTAAAAGACCTGTGTGCATAGCCATTCATAGAAAACCTAGCTCAGAGCTACAGAGCATCACCTGCCACATCAGACCATGCAGTGTTACTTGCCACCTAATACAAGTGAGCTTGCCTTGCCTTAAACCCAGACAACCGGTACTCAATCTACCGACCATGGAGGGATGAAAAACTAGCGATATACCAAAACGGATTATCTGTCTGCAGACAATCGCCCATACGTGTAGTAACTACTTGACAGCGACCCAACTGGGAGTCCCACTCATATCCTCTTAATCTTAAGTCCAACATTCTAACAGTTAAATAAGCTACTACTATTTATATCACCACCAAGGGTGGAAGAGTGAGTTGCCTGAAAATATCGTAGGCTAACAATTCACTCATGGTCACTTGCAACAGAACGGGTTGGCATAAGGGCTGTAATTGCAATACATGTACCAGTACTACAAAGCCTCTGCACACCGTGCAGCAGACAAAAAGCAAGTTTACAATTTACTCCAGTGAATAAATCTACACCTCAAATCAAAGTTTTATAGTGACCATAATAGCACATGTATAATAAAAAAACACTTTTAGTAGCCATGATTAAAAGAATGAATCAAACCACACAATAACACCAGAATAATGCTCAAGATTAACAAGAAATCTGAGCTAATGCTCATGAGACGCACGAGAGCCCATAGCAGTTCTTGTTCACAGGTAATTCTGGTCTATGTCAATCCATTTTGTCTCAGTTCACTATTCTGCAGCCGAAAATCGCAAAAATTCACTAAAAACCACCTATTTGGGGGTAAAAGGTTATTCAATGTCACTAATGTTAATAGCACTAAAAAGCACATTACCAGCGCTTGTTATGAGTAGCACGTCCGTGCCTATCTGCAAACATTTTCACGCTAGATAAGCGAATAGCGCAAAAATCACCACTTTTTAAAGGGGTACCCATCTTTGACACCTGCATGCGCCGGCCTCGTTAAATGCAGAAGTTTGGGACCTATACCGCTAAAATCTACAATGCCGAAAATTTCATGTGCATGTTGTCTTGGTCTATCTCCTGCCATTTCGGCGTAATTCACTCTTGAAATGTGCATCACAGTCCATAATCGTGAAAAATGCACTAAAACTCCTTATTTTGGGGATTCAAGGTCATTCAAGGTCATCGATCTTGACATTTCTAAAAAGCTCATCACCAGTGCCTGTTATGATAAGCAGCATGTCTGTGCCTATCTGCAACCATTTTCACGGCAGATGAGCAAATAGCGGCAAAATAACGTCTTTTCAGGGTGGGTGCCCCTTTTTCTCCCCTTATTCGTGGTGACCCCCTAAACCCAGTGGAGTGAAATTTTGTCACAAAATACTAGAGACCCTAAGCTATCATATGGTGAAAACCCGAAGTCTCTATATCACCTGGTCTTGGAACGGTACCGGGACGTGACAGATACAAGACAGAAGACACCAAGACAGAATTACCATAGCTAATACGCGCTATGCCAGCTCTCGTGCATAAAAAAGGAACGACTTTTTACAGGCTGGAAATGTACATGCTGAAAAGCCAACAGTCAGTATTACTCAGCTGTTTTGTCAGCGGACCAAAGAGCAATAATTGCACAACGAATCAAGTCAACTATGGAATTAAATTGCCAGTTAGACTGCTAGAGTTAGCCTGACGAAAAGAAACGGCTCTAGGTTAAACAAGCAAATCACAGATTGGGAAGGCACTGAATGGAATAATGAATAAATCGACTCATTAACATTGTCCTGAACATTACAAAATGACTAAGAATGACTCTACGTTAGAAATTCCAAAGCACAAAAAATTCATAGTTCAAAATACTACAGTAATAATGTTTCCATCAATCCATTCTCACAGCACGTAGCTATGGCCAACTACACTTGATCTAAATATTAAATAATAAATAAATACCACAGTTGGTGTCAGTATTTTCAACGTCTGGCAAAGCATCGACGTCAATAACTTCCATGCTTATTTTCTGCTACAATCAAACAATTACACTCACAATTACTTATTTGAACTTAATATTACTCATAACTGTGACTTCTGTACTTCAATCGTGTCTGCATTTCATAATTTCACTACTGATACTGTTGCTATCAATTATCAATCTATGTTTTAAATACCAAAGAGCAAGCAACCACTTCCACATCTACAAGCATTAACCAAATTATTAGCATCAATCGCAGCACGCAGAGATCAACAACGAAACACACAAATATTTCAGCGCTTTAACTTCACCCTGACCAGACTTAGATTACACCAGAGCCAAATTAATTTGGTAGTACTGCCATTTTTGTGCAGCAGAACTCATGTGAAGTACCACGAGACGTTTGAATAAGTGACTGATGAGTTTGCATGGGTTGTCTAGCGACCACTATGGTCTGCTATCTGCAATGGTTTAGGTTCCATCTGACATAATGTTACTGGGAGGTTAGGGTAAGCATCACTGCAAATGACATCTCATTCAAAGATAGCAATAAAAAAGCCTAAGAAATATGCCGTGGTCACGCGATTTAACTTGAATGATTTATGATTTAAATCAGTGATTTAAATTATGACTTACATCAGCAATAAGAATCACAATTTTAATCACCAAAAAATTCCAGTATAAATTTTCCCGTGAATTTGATCGATGTTTTAACATTTCCAATCTACTATTGATATTTAGTGCACTGTAATGCTTGCCTACTCAACTCAGTCCAACCCATTTGAAATATCGCCCCTCGCAACAATAGTGATATGACGTCTATTGGCAACAATTTTAATTATTTTCCAGAGAATTAGCTGACCAAATTTAGTGCAGTTTAAACAATAAAGGCAAACAAAAGCAGCTTACTGGCACCGCAATTTAAAAGTATGGGAGTACAAGTCTGTGAACGAAGCGAGCAGAAAAAAATCGAGTTGAACGCAAATATTCAACTAGTAATGAACAGTTCTGGGACACTTTTCACTGACAAGATTTTTTCCCGGACATTTCCCAGACACGTTTCAAATTCCCTGACATTTCCAGGTTTTCCAGACAAGTGGTCACCCTGTTTTTGTTACATTAGCAAATCAACAAAGCACTGAATACATGTAGTTATTATACAGTTCACTTACATTCTGCAATAAAACATGAAAGACACTGGCAAAAATTGTAAATAGTTTTTGAATAAAACAAAACTCTAACCAATGCCATTTATCGTTATCCACAAACTAACAGATAAAGATAATCATCATGGTTATCACAAACAGCACAGAATGACATATAAAAATCTATAAAAAAAGAATAAACATCAAATTCATATCATTTTTTATTTATATTGTTAAAAATCACAATTTTTATTAACCCTGCAAATGCAAGGTGCATAAACTTGTGTGAGATCAGTGATGCCAGCATGCCATCTGTAAAAAATACTTTCATGGGTTTGTGATAAGCATAAACAAATAATATTGTGCTAGTCACAATACTTACCCTAACACGACGAGAAGTTGACGCAGTCATGGCATCTGACGTAGGGTTATCGGAACGGGCATCAGTAACTGCTGGCTGACCTGAGATGTCTGCTGTACTGCACGACACTGGAGATGACAAGGAAAACTGTGTCTGTTGCATATCACTACCCCCTTCATCTTCCTCACCACACGGTATAATCTCAACAACTGGGTAGTCATCCATCGCCAAAGAGTCATTCTCATCACCATGACCAGAAACCCCCGTGTCCATCATCTCTACAGAAGCTGTTCCTAACAGAGAGGCACCATCGGTAGGATTTTCATCACTTTGAGACTGAGAACACAAATGGTCGATATTAAGATTTGGAAACGGAAGAATCGGAGTTACACAATAATCACTTGCTTGCATGGAATGCACTGAGAAGTTTGGATCACTGGCTGGTGACGTGTATTCTTCACTAATTCTGCTACTGCTTGCTACAACAGAACAGTGCTGAACAGAACCAGCATGGAGACAGTAGGCATGATCAAGACGCAGCGCACGGACAGCCAGTTCACCTTCGACCAGCTGGCGATCAGACGATTCAGTTCCAGACACACATTCAATAACACAGTCTGAATCTGACTCTCCACTTAATGCTGAAATCTCCTCATTTTTGTCGTTCTGCACTTCGACAACTTCAGGAATACAACTTTCACCTTCTGGATCAAGAACATCGACAGACATCGAAGGACATCGTAGTGGCATACCGTCAGGCTCAAGTGCTGTGTCATTAGAGGCATGTGGTTCTGATTCAGACAATGGCACTGACTGACCAGTGAACTTAATGGAATTCTCGCACTCTTCCACGTCCACAGAAGTGGGGAAATATTTCTGGTGCCGAGTTAAATCGGTTTCAAGAACGTCATCTTTACGAAGATTTAATTCCGATTCTGCACGGGTACATTTCTCATCGGTTCTGTCATACTGCTGGATCACAGCCTGTTCGGATTCCATTTCTGAATTGATTCTCCCGAAACAGTCATCAGCTGATACAGAATTGCCTAAATCTTCCAGCATGTTATCTTCTTGCACAGAAATAGTGGAAACAGAAGTATCCAGGACTGCATGGCTCTGGCTGTAATTACTTTCCTTTGCCTCGGTGAATAAGGCATCATCTGATGGAGTCAGCATATTTTGCTCTTCAGCAGCTGTTATCTGCAACAATGTCACATCAACGTGAGATTTTTCATGCTGTGAAAGACCTAACGTGCGTTTGCGTTATAAATCTAGCATAATAATAATAAAAAAAAATAACAAAAATAGTAATAACTAGAAATTTGGGGCAAAGCCCAACGTGAGTCCGCCCGACGCCCTAAGTCCGATTGGGGGAAATTAAGGGGGGTAAAGAGGGGGGGAGAATTTCTCCGGCATCAAAGTCACGTGGCCCGAACTGAAATGCATTAGCATACGCCGAACGCGCATTGTCGACTTAGGGTAGGTCAACATTAGCGCTTATAACTTGGTTCGTAGCGGACGGAATTTCACAAATTTTTTTTTGTTCAACGCCGAAAGGATCGCTCTCGTCAACGCCGTTTAGATTATGTCGTTACCTTCATCGGTTCCAGAGATATTTGTGCTCAAACTCGAAAGCTGTCGTAAATCGCACCGATTTTTGAACGTTTTTTGCCCTCCCAAATTTTAAGGGGGGGCGGTGCCCTCAAAATTTGTACTTGCATTAACACCCCAACACGTCAAGTGCCAAAGTTTCGTCGGGCTACACCCCCTAACACCGAAGTTATAAGCGCTAATTTATTACATTTTAAGCCAATTTTTCACCCCCCTTTGAAAAAAGTTGTAAGGGGGGCTGCCGTCCCCGATGGGGGGTGCGCTAGTAAGACTTGGTCATTCTCTACCGCGTGTAAAAATTTGGGGGCGCAGAACCCCCTAGGGGCCGAAATATGGTCTTCCAAAAAATGCGACTTAGGGTAGGTCAACATTAGCGCTTATAACTTGGTTCGTAGTGGATGGAATTTCACAAATTTTTTTTTGTTCAACGCCGAAAGGATCGCTCTCATCAACGACATTTAGACTATGTCATAATCTTCATCGGTTCCAGAGATATTTGCGCTCAAACTCGAAAGTCGTCGTAAAATGTACTAAATTTTGGACGTTTTTTGCCCTCCCAAATTTTAAGGGGGCGATGCCCCCAAATTTCGTACTTGCGTTAACACCCCAACCTAGAGCCACGTCAAGTGCCAAAGTTTCGTCGGGTTACACCCCCTAACTCCGAAGTTATAAGCGCTAATTTATTCCATTTTAAGCCAATTTTTGACCCCCTTTTGAAAAAAGTTGTAAGGGGGGCCCCCGTCCCAGGTGGGGGGTGCGCTAGTGAGACTTGGTGATTCTCTAGCGCGTGTAAAAATTTGGGGGCGCAGCACCCCCTAGGGGCCGAAATATGGTCTTCCGAAAAAAGCACTTTCCACATCGAGATCTCCAAGGTCACTGGACCAAACTTCACCGGACTTGTTTCGCCTAATGCAGGAGGAATCGCGGTAGACGGAACAAAAATCCGACTTTGAATATATTCATCCGTTTCGGAGATATTCGCCGCTGAACTTCGAAGTCGTCTGAAATCGGGCCAAATTTTGCATGTTTTTCGCCCCCGAAATTTTTTTGGGGTGCGCCCCCCAAAATTTTGGACCGGCATTATAAAATTCGGCCTAGTACTGACCATCGTGCAAAATTTCAAGCAGGTCGGCCCACGCATCTCGGAGATCTTGCAGTCGAAAAAAATAAAACATCTCGGCTAAAACATAAGTCCTTCCGAAAACTATCGTTTTCGGGCGGACTAATAATAGATGTTAGCATTCACTGGCATGAATAAATCATTTCAACTGATAAGGTTAGGTTGATTAAAGAAAAAATTGTGCTAGATGCTAAGCTAGGTTACAGTTAGTGGTGAGTGGGAACCATCAACCTACTGAGCACAGCAGTAAAAAAACAAGTAATTTGAGCAAAGCTCACGTGACGCGCGATAGCAGCGGTCCTGCCACTTTGGCAATCAGTGTACAGCATGCAATAGAATAATAATGCATCTTGAAAGAGTACTTAAATTTGAGGCTTCCATAAGAAAATCTCCTTGAATTTAAAAGGCTGAAATTTAAACTGTTAAAATGGACATTCTATGCTAAAAATTTCATAAAACTACGTTGGTTGTCCAGGTTTATCTCCAGCCGTTTCAGTGCAATTCACTCTTGAAGTGTGTGACACAGTCAAAAATTGCAAAAAAAACACTAAAATCCCCTGTTGTTCAAGATTCGAGGTCATGGCTAAGATGCGCAAAGCCTTCTGCTATCGCGAGTAAAAAGCAGAAAATAAAACTCTAACCAAGAAAGAGAAGTGATGACCTAATTCTTCATTTCGTCTAGTCAGCTCATACAGTTTTTAGCCAACTTTTTATCTCCAGGCTTGCAAACCACAGTCCACTGGTCACTTTTTGTGTTGTCATTCGCTGATTGTGATTGGTTGGCATAAGTTTCCCATCAAGAAGTTCGATACAGCGGGCTAAGGTTAGAAGATTGAGAATGAGGTTGGGTTAGCCTTAAAGTCATGTTAGGGATAAGGTTAAAGATGTAGTATGGTGGTGCCGGTCAAAAATAGGATACCGGTACCCTGATATGACATATGTATGACATACCTCAGCAAACTCATAATGAACCTTTACATTCAGTTTTGATGATTTAATGGTGAACCATGCAGTTATTTTGAAACTTATCAGCTTTATAAACCCTTCAGTACTTCATTAAAAAATTGCAACAAAACGCTAATAAACCACAAGGCAGCCATTTTCTATTTACATTTTCAATAATGGCTGTGCAAATAAACAAATAAACCTGACCCTAACAATATCCCCTAACCCTAACCCTATCCCTTACCTGTAACGTAGTTCTAAGCTGTGTCATAGTTTAGGTGGGCTAGGACATTTGAAATAAAAAACAACAACATTCCAACCTATTCAGTAAATGTAGCCCAAGGTGTTGATTCATCAACAGATGCTGTATGACGTCTACTATTGTCACAATAGACGATTTCAATAACGATGCGACTCAAAAATGACCGCCAATCCACCATCTTGCCTCGTCATCTGTTCAGGCGGCCAGTGCTAGCCTGCTAGCTTAGTGCTAGGCTGCTGCCTGCTAAGCCATGACGTCATTGCACTCGACCTACTTAGATGCCAAGCCAGAGAAATGTACAACGACTGAGAATCCAGTATGGATAATCACAGCCGTACTAGTATGGCTACCTTACCCGAAGCCTAACACTAACCCTAACCCAAAACGTTCACGCAAAAAAATGTAAAAAACAACTAAGAAACATCATTTTGAGTCTGCTGAGGTACGTCATATCGCTCAAAGCAGGGTATCCTATTTTGGACCGGTGCCATGAATAATGCTGTAATAATGCAGTAATTTATTAGTTTAACCTTTCTCTTGCCTTATTTCAAACACTGACTTTGTTATCTTAGCTCTAAGCCTGACATAACATCCACAAATCTGGACATCTGTCGATCTGCTTTTACCACAGCCCCGATAAATCGGTGCAATCGCAAAACTTCCCCACTTAGATCCCAGTAGGTGATATAATGCTAGCCTAGCCCTAACCGTAAACCTAACCCTAACTCATTGTGACAACCGCAGATCGGCACATCCGCTTTTTACTCGTAGCCGACTGATTCTGTCAGTCGGGGAAACGGGCCAACGACCAAGACGGCATGCTTGTTGATGTGGACTTGAAATCGGCGACCTCACGAAATGATCTAACTTGGCCATCGTGCAGTGTTGCTGTCACCACTACCTGTTTTCAAGCTCAGCCCGTCGTCTTTTAAACCGACCCGACTGATAAAACGTCAACCCGCACAAGACTCGATACACAGTCATAGATCTATAAGCCTAATAATGTCATACTTATTCGCGAATGTTATCTAATGCATTAAATGATCTGCCAGTACAAAAACACCAAAATACACTCGGTCACTAGCACACCTAATATCGCTCGCCACCAACAAAAAGTAAGTAAGAAGAATGTGAAGTTGTAAACGGAGATACTAAACGCAGGCAGTAGACCACAGTCCACAATCCGCATTACAGAATGATAGCATCATAGAACAACATCTTAACATTTTATAACTCAAAGTCTATTACGTTATGATACTTTTGACTTATGCGCGACAGCTATCGTCGAGACGTTCATATCTGTCTGTCTGTGTCCGTCACTCTTTTTGCAATTTTACGCTGCGACGCACATTTCAAGAGTGAGTTGGCTGAAGATAAACCAAGACATTAAGTATAAAATCAATCAATCAATCAATCTTTATTTGTCCAATAAAACATGCAAATGACAATGCAGTAGGACCGGACAGTGAGACTAAAAGTACTGAACACTGCCCTTAATACACAAGTACAGTCAGATAAATCTATAAGTTCTAAAGTTATTTTATAGATCTAAAATATTCAGCATTAAGCCTAAACGTCGATTTTAGCAGTTTAAATTTTGACCCCATGTTTAAGGAGTCTTGCGTAGGCCTACGGGGGTCTCATAGCCTATTTGCGTACCCGCTTTAAAATGCGCGATTTCTGCTAATATCCTGCAGTGATAGCGTGAAGACGGTCGCAGACTGCAGGGCCTATGACACAGACTTGCAACATATCATAACAAGCACTATACCGACGAGCTTTCTGGATGTATCTACCCCCGGAAAGCACGTCAATCAGATTCTACATTAATGATCTTGAACGACTTCAAATTCCAGGACGCGAGTTTGTTGTGATTTTTTAACAGTTTTAATCTACGACTCATATTTCAACCGCAGATTGCGCCGAAATTAATGGCGGTAGACCAGACCAATCTGCATATAAAATTTGCAGCATAAAACAGATTTTAACTTTTCGAGTTTCAACCTCCTAGCTTTAAGGAGTTTTCCGTACAAATGCGTCAAATTTTTGCTACCCTTCCAAAACGCATGGCCATTTTATTGCACGTTTACATCAAGTCCCCAGGATTGTAGCACGTCGCTGTCGCGCGTCTCGTGAGCTTTTCTCAGATTACTTGTTAGTTCTGTTAATGGCTGTAGTTATAATAATCGATTCGATTACACTAAAGCTTATCTAAATTTATCTTTACTACTATCAACTATCAGTGATGCAGGCCTGTTTTCGAGAACAAGGTCTTGTATATTGATCTCGATGCGCCTGATGGATAAAAAAAAGTCTTGGTTATTGTCTTTACTCTTTAAACAATAGTCTTGGTCTTGGCTATTGTCTTGAAAAAGTTTCGTTTGTGTTAACTTTTTGACGCGCTACAGCTATGCTGTAGACGTACAGCGTATTTTGCACGGTTATTGTCTGTCCGTCGTAGTATGTCTATCTGAGTATCTGCCACAGTTGTATTGTGGCTAAACGGTACGAGATAGGCCTAGGTTGCTATTGATCGTTAATAGGAAGTCGCATATTGGCTTACAAATGACATGAAAATCATTGACCTCGGATGACCCTGAAGGGCCATAGCGCACTATGGTATGCCAATCGCGCGGTATTGCGGCTAAACGGTAAGTCATGAAGGATCGGCGATGCTACCATCGGAGAGGGCGCTGGCGACTTTCTATAGGCTGTCAGTAGTAACCATGTCTACATCTGCAGCAGTTTGGCCGCAGTTTTGAATGGAAAGTTTCAAGCTACAAGTGGCCGTATCTCGAAAACGGTGAGAGATAGGGCCAAGGTTACTATTAATCACTAATAAAAATGGCTCACGTCCTTTAAAATTACATAAAAATCATTGACCTTAAATAACCTTAAGGGTCAGTACTGCAACAGGAACTCTGTAGGCTGTAGCGCATCTTTCCTAGCGACAGCTGGACTTTCTTGTTGTTACTTATTACTCTGGTTCTAGTTATCGAGTCCGATAATGTTATTGTGGTTTACATGTTCATGGTTCACTATCGACTGCCATCGAGTTGTCTGTCTACTCGTCATACATGCATGCATGCCTGAAGCCCTGAACTCGTATCTGGGTATAGGCCTATTACATAATTATAGGCCTAACACGTATCTTGTTACAAGCGAAAATATAATGTCTAAGGCTGGGGGATTTCTGGGACAAGCTGGCTTTAAACGCATAATGGCCAAGTGTCCAAAAATTAATTGCTGTGAATATCAGCTAAATGTTCATCCAATTGTTGTAAAAGTTATTAGTTATGTCGAATACATATTTTTCGCTCAACTGACGTGTTCGACAATAAGTAACTTAAACATTCTTTGGCGCTAAAGTGTCAATTTGTCAAACTTGGTTAATTTGGCTAGTGCGGTGACTGACTGGGTCATTTGTTTGGCCCATTCATGTTTCTTAAGAAACGATATTTCTGGCTGTGGCGGGGTGGGGCAGCAAATTTTGTGGATGGAGTCAGCAGAAACGTCGAGGAAAAGTTTGCCAAAGCTCCGTTGAGAACTTTGTAGAAACAAACGAAAATTGTATCTTCTTGTACAGCGATCTTTTTTGAAAAAGTGCTGGTAGGGCCTACATGTAAAATGTGCATTGGCTAAATGTGCGAGACGAAAACTAATTCTTGTGCAGTGAACTATGCATAGGAAATTGCATTTAACGTGTTTTGAGGTATTGTAATGTTTCAATAAGTGATTGTGCAATTTACGTAAAAATGTAAACGTAACAGCACTTCATTCAAACAATTATTATAACTACATCATGGGCCGACATAGGCTTTCACTTTGTACTAACGTCTTATCACAAGCCTCAATCAAAAAAGACATAAGATGCTGTTAGACTTTGGTTATCTACTGGCCTACAAAAAGGACCAGAAATAAAGCATACGTATTAAGCATAAACGGATTGGGGGGGCAAAGGGGCCATGGCCAAAGTCGCTTTTTTGCCTAGCATATGCAGTACATTTCTGCAGTAAAACTAATGAAATTTATACTCAATGTATGCAATTTTAGGGGGGTTTTATGCCCAAAAAAGCGTTTGCTTCTGGGGCTGCGCCCTGGCGACAGGCTTCTCCCCAAGAAGTCCACTTTTGTTTTCGGCTTTTGGCCTCAATTTTTGGCTCTTGGGGGCTAGTTCGCCTTTCGTGACTCCCAATTTCAACCAGAAGGGTTCTGTAAGGCTTAGAATGCACCAAATTCGTTTTTCGCAGCCCCGAACCCTGCTGGGGAGCTCATGACGCTCCCCCAGAGTCCCTAGTCGGCTGGGGAGAGGGATACTCTCTCCCCATTCTCCTCCCCGTCGACGCCTGCGGCGCCTTATTTTGAGTTTGGGGGATTGCTCCAAGGACTTAGGAGGATGGATGCCCTTGAATAACGCTTTTTATCGCATGCAAGTCGATCTCCATGGCGGTCTTTGCATTCCTGCTGCATTTCTATACTGTTATGGTGATAAAAAAAACGAAATTTAGCACAGAGTCCACGAAAATACGCCATTTTGACCTTAAAATCTGGAAAAAAATTTTGCTGGGGAGGGGGCACTGCTTCCGCCCCAAATCCCTCTCCCTGTGTGTAGGCAGTTATATGACGGAAAAATAAAATTAAAATACTGTTGCAACTATTCTGAAACGTTCTCTTATTCGGACCCGGCTTACCGAGGACTAACTCCGAAAAAATGACTGGTTGAAAATCATCATTTTATGGCGATGTGAAACCGATGCAACTGTACTCTTGAGTCAGACGGTCGGATTGTGTCGGCGTCGGCGTGCAGTTCGTGACGTGGCGTTGTACGGCTGACGCTGCAGCGAGCTGTTGCAACGACATGTCAGCAGGTCGACGAACGTGCGTCTGAACGTTCCATTGAACACCGTGTATACGATCGGATTGAGCGTACTAGAGACGTACCCAAGCCACAGGAAGACCGGGTACAGTAAGCTACCGGCACCGGTGACGGCCTGCGCGCACGGCGGTCCGCAGACACCCAGGGACAGATTGAGGACAAAGAACGGGGTCCAGCAAGCGACGAACACGGCGAAGACTGCTCCGATGACGCGTGCCGCCTTGCGCTCCGTCCTGACCGTCCGGATAGCCGCCACTGCCGCCACGGCCGTCGCCACGTGGTTGCGAGGAGGATGTCGGGAACCATCGTCATCACGGTCACGTGACTGCTCACGGTGGTGATCACGTGACTGCAGGAACTCGCCGGCAGCCAGGATCGTCGCCGCGTGCTTCTGTACGAGTGACCGGAAGCGCTGACCGGCAGTGAGTGTGACCAAGTGCGGCGACGCGTCGTCGACCTTTGCACTCCTTGCCGCGTTGACGAGGCTCCTCGGCGCCGACAGATCACGTGACGTCGCGAGGTCACGTGGGTTCTGTGCACGTGTGCATCCGTCACCGCCTGGCAAGCGTCGCTCGGACGTCGCCGCATCGTCACTGAAGATGCGCCGCGATATCAACCTATCAGACTTGTCGTCTCCGCGTGTCTCCTCGGCGCCATCCGAGTCATTCAACGGGTGCTCGGAGTTGGTCACGTTCCTACAACCGATAGGCTCAGTTCTGACTGCAGACGTTGACGACGCATTCCAGCCAGTGGTTGCCGGTACCGGATTATCGTCTGCGCACGGAAGCGGCGACAGCGACCGGTCACGGTACGAGCGCCGCTGTAGCACATCTCCGCCTCGAAACGATCCGACGACACTTCCCGCCGCTGAGCTGGAAGCACATCCGTCGCGCCGGTAACGGCACGTGAACAGTTCGGGTGTCCTGGCGCCGGAATGAACGGTGCTCGTAGACTGCTGGCGGCCAGAGCGCGAACGACGTAACCAGTTGCCACCGGCATCTGCAGCCGCGCCCCACCGCAACCTTGTCTCGGCGCCCTGCCGACCCAGCAGTCGTATGGACGCCGTGTAAGCGACCAGCATGACCGCGAGCGGGAAAAAGTAGGCCGTCAGTGAGCCGTAGACGAGGAACGGTCGATTGGTGATGCTGCACGTGAGGTTATCAGGCGACATGATCTCGTCAGGACGCACGAAACCGATGACGATCAGAGGACTGGTTACCAGCAGTGAGACAAACCAGACTAGAGCGATCTTCAGACCAACGGCTCGCGATCTTCTACAATCACAAATGATATACGTTGATACTAGAGACTAAACTGCTATGCCTCAGTTATGAAGTCGACTCACTTTATGGCTACGAAATATTCCGCGATAGCACTTGCGCTGTTTATTAACATAATATATAAAAAAAACTGCAAGCAATACATTTAATGTTGTATAAGCACTGATATAAAACGGCGAAAATCAAAAAAAAGTATAAGCACGAAGTAATGTATTAGCTTAGGCATTTAATCTGTTCTCAGTAGCCTATAATCATTAATCCAGCGAACAGACAAACGAACAAACAAATGGGCAGATCGTGTCACGTAAGACGTTAAGTTCTTCTTCAGCGGAAGTCATCAACGTCAACGGTTAAATCCGGCCGCACAGTGACCTGAATTATTGTTCTAATTATTGAATTATTGTTCAACGACAAATCGGTTGGTTTAACCTGGCGGCGGCAGCTGCCTTGAGCGGGTAACGGATGCCAATGTAGCGATCGATGGAGATGGTACACATGTGCCAGATAGATGACGTGCATAACATGACGTCCATGACTTGCCAGACATTGCAAACCACGTATCCCATCGGCCAGTAACCTACAGAAGTAATATACAAATCTTGCACAGATCTTGCAGAAAAGTTTCCAGCAGAATCGCGAGCTCCTAACATCTGTACATTTGTAATTTTTACGCGCGACGGCATGTAATGCTTCGCGCGTCTTAGCCATCGTCGAGGTGTCTCAGTATCTGAGTATCATATACTGTCCGTCCGTCCGTCCGTCCGCCCGTCTGTCTGTCTGTCACGCTTTTGAGCCATATTAAAACCGTGCAAACTAGAATCAGGAAATTTTCACCACGAACTGCTGCAACCTAAGATTCAGTAAGTTTCTCGCTGACATTGTGCGCTTTATAAATTAATTACTTACTTACGCTTTATAAAGCCTATTACTTTTTAATTTCATTAATATTTATTTTAATTTAGCTTCACGCTGCGGCTGCAGTAAGAGAGTGTCTGTGTGTGCAACCGTTGCACAACTGCTGTGCAAGAGCAGGCAATCAGCGTCTAAGCGTAGGAAAGCGGCGGTCTCTGCGACGTTGACGCGTACGTGCGCGTAGTCACGTAGTCGCGCCGACGCTGGTAGTCGGTGCCTACTGTTATGCTACAGTTGTTTGGCAGTTGCTCGCGCAGGCCTAGACACACTCTAGCATGCATTAAGTGGTCGGACAGAAAAACGCCAGGCCATTTGAGATGTAACGGATATAACAACCACTTAGGCCCAACTCAACTACTGCGAGTTGGTTGCAGCTTTCGATTTCTTCAGAAATTGTGTGCTGTATAACTTGTTGTAAATCTTCTGTAAACTTTCCATTTCTTGTGGTTCATTTGCCGTACAGTTTTTTTACGCATAGCGTATTGTAGAATCCACAGGGTGCGGCAAAAAAGTAGCCCCTTAAAGTTTTTCGCTGTTTTATCAGCAATCGTTTTGGATTTTTATTTGAAATTTTACAGATATATTTAGTGAATCATTCTACATCCAACTGGCAAGTAAAACTTTATTGTGTTGAAAAATGACGAAGTTATAGAAAGCCGCCTAACGATTTTTTAGCATTAAAAATGTTCAAACTAAAAATGCTATTTAATTTTCAAAAACCGGTTTCCACGTTATTGCCGATAACGTCACAGTGACGTTTTAATAAATAGTAATTTATTTTGTTTATAAACTATCACTAAATTATCATTCTTTTAAAGCAATCGCCGACTGTCCACCGGATTCATCTTCCGGGCGCGTCAGCACACACAGCACGCAACGCCGCGCAGCGCACAGAACTAGCTGCTGGCCAATGACCTCCAAATTCGCTAAATATAAACTCAGTAGACCATCACGTGTGGGGTGCAATGTTGGAGACTTACTGCAAGCTTAAAACAAAGCCGAAAACAATCGCTGAACTCCAGGAAGCGCTTCGGGTTATCTGGGGCAACCTGCAACAAGGACCAATTGACAAGGCTGTAAGAGATTTGTCAAATTAAGCGACTAAAGGCTTGAGTTGGATCTTGGAGCTGGCGGTGGACATTTCAAATATTTATAGTGACAATGGGATTCCGTCATCCAATTATTAGTTAACTGTGTTGTTTCAACGATGTTATTGAATTGGTGTTCTAGTTTGAACATTTTTAATGCTAAAAAAATCGGTAAGTGGTGACGTTAAAAAGTCTACAGGGTGCGGCAAAAAAGTAGCCCCTGAAGTTTTTCGCTGTTTTCTCAGCGACCGCTTGAAATTTTAATTTGGAAGTTTACACGTTTATTTGTAAAAACCTGCTACATCTAACTGCCTAATAAAATTTGATTCTGTTAAAAAATGACGAAGTTATAGATTTTTTTAACATGACCGCCTACCGATTTTTCGCATTCAAAAATGTTCATGCTAAAAATGCTATTTAATTTTTAAGAACTGGTTACACGTTACTGCCGATGACGTCACAGTGACGTTTTGACAAACAACAATTTATATTGTTTATAAATTATCATTAAATTATCCTTCCTTTAAAGCAATCGCCGGCTGCCCACTGGATTCATCTTCCAGCAGGACGGCGCGTCAGCATACACAGCGTGCAACGCCACGCAGCGCGCAGAACTGGCTGCGGACCAGTTGTCCAGATTTCATCATCAAAGACCAGTGGTCTCCAAATTTGCCGGATATGAACCCAATGGACTATCATGTGTGGGGTGCAATGTTGGAAGCTTACCGCAAGCTTAAAACAAAGCCGAAGACAATCGCTGAACTCAAGCTAGCGCTTCAGGTTATCTGGGGCAACCTGCCACAGGGACCGATCGACAAATCTGTGAAAGACTTCTCAAAGCGACTGAAGGCTTGTGTTGGAGCTGGCGGTGGACACTTCGAACATTCACAGTGACAATGGAATTTTAGCATTTGATTATTAGTTAACTGTGTTGTTTCAATGATGTTATTAATTTGGCGTTGAAGCCGGAACATTTTTGAATGCTGAAAAATCAGTAGGCGGTCATGTTAAAAATCTATAACTTCGTCGTCATTTTTTAACAGAATCAAATTTTATTTGGCAGTTAGATGTAACTGGTTTCAGCAAATAAACGTATAAAATTTCGAATTAAAATTCTAAGCGGTTGCTGAGAAAACAGCGAAAAACTTTAGGGGGCTACATTTTTGCCGCACCCTGTATAACAACGTTTTTTAACAGAATCACATTTTATTTCGCAGTTAGATGTAAGAAGGTTTTGGTAAATAAAACTGTAAAATTTTAAGTTAAAATTCAAAACTGTCGCTGAGAAAACAGCGAAAAATTTTTTTAGGGGGTTACTTTTTTGCCGCACCCCGTACAGCAAAAAGGGCACTGAGACAGCGCAAACTTCCGCCACCGCGAGATCGATTTTTCCGTTGTGCCCTATCTCGAGAGGCTAAAGAATCATTCAGTCCTGTCGTGGATCCAGACGCTGATCCGGTTCGCCATCAAAATCTCATTACCCTTAAGTTGGGCCAAGTCTAACCTTCCCAGAAAATGTCAGCCAAAGCAGCCTGCAGCGTTTTGTATCATCTTGCTAACAAACCAACAGATAAATAGACGTTGAGTGTTACATAACCTCCACCAGGATTGGTGGAGTTTGGGCCTAAAGGAGTAAACGCAGGCGAATGCAAGAAACGCTGGAAATGTAGCCTACACAGCTAAAACGTATCACTTGCCATCGGAGACAACGCTATGCGCACAGGGACGATTGTCTTCTTGTCATGGCTTTCTGCATTTAACAACCGCATGTGTATCAGATTCAGTAAGCTACGTAAGCAACAATGTAGGCCCCATTACGATGACATCGCATCTTCGTCGCGGTATACCAGAACACTGCCTGTCTAGAGTTGTGCATCTTCCTGCCGCTTCGGCATTTGATGCGTTTTAACTCTGAGTAACGTGATATTTCAAGAGCTAGACAAACGACATAAATGCTGCAATATGCGAGTATTATAGCTTTATTGCTTTCGGCAGTAATTAAAAATAACAGTAAGTGGCAGTAAAGAATTCGCGCAAAGCGTGACTGTGACGTTATTGGTAGACTTTTGCATAGTAGTCAGTTTCGGTTATTTGTGATAGGTTTACTTCAGTTTGCAACTGCAAAATACTCGCAGTAAAAAAATTATTAAGTAAGTAAAGCGACTTATACCATATAGACTTTCATGCAGGTGCAAATAGACCCCTAAGCCGACTAGCTGTTAATTTCATGGCGGGACACTGGCTTAGCATTTTTCGCGGCTAAGTCTCGGCTTAGCCGCAATTTTCGCAGCGGCAGAGGCTTAGCGTCTTTGCATCTTGTTCTCGGCTTATTCGCGGCTTAAAAAGTTCATACATAAGGGCCTTCCCCTTTCCCTCTAAATTACATCACCAGAATCGTTCAAACCGTGCTTCCTTATTGCAGACGTTAGTTGCAAATCAAGTGCACTGCATAACCAGTTTATTTTTAAATGCATATTGTAGGGAAAGTTACGTTAAACGAAGTGCAGTTTTTTTTCGCATACAACGCATGATGTTTGAAAATTTTGCTACGAAAAAATACTTGTCTGCTTGACAATCGTTTTTTCTACCATATAGGCTTAAGACTAAACACTTGGATAATCAATTTTTGGTCTAGCAAATGTCATTCCCACTGATTTGACAACACAATGTTAATGCAAGCCGTGGCCGAAAAAAACGTACAAAAATAGTTACTGTGACATTTTGACTAAGTGTATATAATATGTACACACTACATAACTTCGATAAATGAAAACTACGGTATCGTTTCGGGTAACGGATCTCATTTGACAAACACTAGCAACCATGCCTTTATACTGCACATGTAACTTTACGTTGCGTCGTGGTTTTCAGTGTTCACACAAACCGACAGTAAAAAAATTTTCTCGATCAGCCGCGATTTTCTCCGCAATTTAATCGCAATTTTTTGTGGCTTATTCGCGATTAAGCCACGATTTTCGCGACGGCGGCGGCTCAGCAAAATTTTCTCGGCTGGCGGCCGGCTAAGTCGGCAGCTTAGGGGTCTGCATGCAGACATTTTGATACACTCCCTCTGCCTGTACGCCACTACTGAGAAGACAGGTATACCCTATACGGTGTTTTTTCAGTAACCGTCTGACATTGTCAGTGTTATACACGGTGGGTCGAAAAGGGCCACCGGAAAGCGTTCCAGTCGGTTGGTCCAACTGCAGATAAGAACTGACTGGCGAATGTTCGTCTGCGCTGCGGTATGGAGCCAGCGTAGGTCGGCTGGTAGAATGCACACGCTGACAACGGCTAAGACGCTATAAAACTGTCCTTCTACATTACATTACATTGCAAGCAAGTAACAATGTAATTTATGTGTCGATTATTTGTAAAAACCTCAGATGTATACTCGCTGTGTTAGTAGAACGAAAAGTAGTTAAATGTTTGACCTGGCGTCTATAAGTAGACAGAGAGAAAGTGTGGTGAGAGGGCGGTGCTTCGAGACAGCGTCTTTGCTGGAATAAATTATTATAATTATATTTGTAATTTGTGAAGACAGAAAGTATAGTAAAGACAAACAGGCTGCAGACAATAGAGAGAAAGACTGACAACAGATTTATACGTTTGAACCAAAAATGTTTTACTCTGCTCGCAATTACAGCACCACGGTTGGCCTCTTTTGCGTGAATTTTAGAAAAAAAATTGATTGGTAAAAAAACCCTGGAGAAAAGTGGGGTTTGTTATATCCCGTGTCCCCCCGCCCATTGTTTATCAGTCTGAGTCGTGAAAATTTGCATTTTACAGGGTAGTGTAGCGGCGCAATAAGGGGTGGTGAGATTATCACCCGAGACAATCATTATCATTTTATTGCACAATTTCCGCCCAGTAAAAAAACTTTTTAAAGATTAGTCAATATTCAGCAACGATATAAAAAGTTTCGTGTCACGTTTTTGTGGCTCATCATAATTCGTGTGGCTGTCACATTATTATGAAATTACAGTGTGCTAACTATCATAATGTGCGGTGATACTGGAGCAAATTGCAGGCATTTACTGCGCCGTAAACTTAAACTCTAACTGTATTATACAGATTGGGCAGTGGGCCCATACTTGTAGTGTGGAGCGGACACAATAAACCAGTCCAGTGTAAATTTCAGGATAGTCCACTAACAACGAATGAAAAATATCGACCGCGATATAAAATGGTTATAGTGGCTGTACAGGGATCTTTGGTAGCCTACAGCAGGCCTATCTCGAACGTGCAAGACCATCGACTGAATGACAGAAAATCTCAGTCGCAGCGACTTACGACGTCGTACATCGTGAGATGAGTCGCCGTCGCTCAAGGTCGGATAGTGAAGGTCACGTGACGGTAAAACATCGTAACGCTGATCGCACACACAAGAAGCCAGCGATAGGCTATCGTCGATCGACGCGACGACTCAGTTAGACTGCAGTTTCACGGTCGTCACACAGATCACTCGATCGTTCAACGCTAGCTGGTGGTCTACGGCTTGTTATCTGGGCCGAGGTGACGATAAACAAGCGCGGGATCGGTTGCCATAACGATGATTTACGGATGCCGGACACTAGCTGGGCGACCGACCGGCAGATGGCATTAACTGTTTCCGCTGAACGACCTCGCACACATATACCAGACTATATCGAACACCGTCTAGATCATTTCAAGCCGCAACGGGTTTACCGCACGGTAATAATCTGCACATTCATTAAGTGTAGTATTTTTTTGTCAGATAAAATACGAAACCTGAAAATCAGAACCATCTTACAGCAAAAGGAGTGAAATAACGCCATTAAAATTTCTAATGTTATGCGCTACATTAATTTACGTTTTACTTACTTATTTACTAACGATAGAAAAAAAGTTTAGCTGATTTTCATCGTAAGTGTGGCTAAGCCTTTATCATCGTTAGATTGATAAAGTATAAAAAAATTTAAACAAGGGACGACTTTTAATGTTTCGTTCAAGTCATTTTGTAATGATATCCTCACTTTATTATTTCATCGGGACATTTTTTGTAATAGGCCTACACAGACAGACTAACATTGAACTGACAAATGGATTTCGGTTAGCGTAATACGAATTATACAACAGTCTATTCTACGACAGCGAGCAAAAAGCCTGCAAAAAAGTAGAGCGATAAAGTATAAGAGATTCTAGATAAAAAAAAATCTCCGCCGCGAGTGACGTCATGTCGCCGCCGTCGGCAGAAAGTTCTATACGGTCTCGTCGCTTGCTGTTCGTTAACCCATCTTAAATCACCTCTGACCTGTAAACCGACAGACTGCCGGCCCGCCTGGTCTACACACAGCGATACCATGAAGCCCGGCGATTAGAGTGATCACAGACCCCACACCGCACGGAGGCGTATGACGCGACCTGGACACCGACAAACGACGTCGCAGAAGACAGAAAGAAAAAACGTAAGAACGACGAGAAAGCCATAACCGCAGTAAGTGGCCCGCGGTACTTCGGCCAAGCGACGATATCCACACAGACCCGGACCTAGCGGCGTCGTGGCATAGGCGTCAGGTAGCCCTACAAGGGGCAATTTCCTTCCCCCCCAAAAAAAATTCTAAACTTCTAAATTTTTTGTTTTCGAAAAATTTGCTTCAAAAAATATATAATTTGCAACCGAAAATCCGTTTTAATAAATTTGGGTGCAGAATTAAAATTTTGAGCATCCGTAATGTCTTTAATTCTGTCGAAAATTGGCAGGTGTCAGAAAATCCTTCTTTCTCCCGCTCTTTTCTTGACACTCAACGCCGCTGCTCTAACCGATCGACGCTCGACGGAACCGGGAAATGCATGAGATCCAGGGAGGAGAAACGAACAGAAGAACGAAGCAATAGATCACAGGCAGAGAAAGAACGCGCTGCGCTGCTGCGTGACTCCGATATTTGTCGCGATCGGAACGCGCCGCGACGTTGACAATCGCCAGTGCGCAGCGGTTCGAACGTGGCAGATTGGATTGGATTTGCCGGTGCGACCTCGTAAAGAAAAAATAAGCAAACAGACCGTATGGTGATGGATGCGCCTGGCCTTGGAGCGCCGCGCCGTCCGGTCGGCCTCCAGGGTCCTTTTCGAAGCTTCTATGGTATGACATCTTGGGTGGTATTATGCCCTTACATCACCCTGGGTACGGACACTTCGGGTGGTTCCTTGGGCGGCGAGTCTTTCGTAGTAAAGGTAGATACTAATCGAAACCGAAAATCAGCTGAAGAGAATACTCAGCGGTCAAAATTGCTACAGCCGAAACCGTTTTCACAGCGTCAAATATTTTTAGAGTTCGAATTCACTGCTCATTCATAACCAATAAATTAGGAGCAACGTGGGTATGAAAGCGCTGACGTCGTCGGTGCTATGCATCCACAACTGCTCTATGCCACCTAAGGTGTCCGCATTCAAGGAACAATAACAAGAAATCTGAACTAATGCTCATGAGACACGCAAGAGCCTATAACAGTTCCTGTTCGCAAGTAATATTTGTCTATCTCTATCCGTGTCGTCGCAATTCACTGTTCTGCAGTCAAAAATCGCAAAAATTAACTAAAAACCCCATTTTGGGGTTCAAGGTCATTCAATGTCATCGATGTTAATACCATTAAAACACGTCACTAGTGCTTGTTATGGTTATGATAAGCAGCAGGTCTATGCCTATCGGCAACTGTTTTTATGCTAGACAAGCTAATAGTAGAAAAATAATTACTTTCAATGGGATATCCCTCTTTGACACCCGCGTATGCAGGCCTCCTTAAACGTAAGGGGTCGGGACTTAGACTGCTAAAATCTACATTCAATGGCGAAAATTTTACATGCAAATATTGTCTTGGTCAATCTCCAGCCATTGGGGCGCAATTCACTTTTGAAACGTGTGTCGCAGCCCAAAATCGAAAAATAATCATTAAAACCTCTATTTGGAGCGTTCAAAGTCATTTAAGATCATCGATGTTGACGTTCTTAAGAAGCTTGTCGCCAGTGCTTGTTATGAATATGATAAGCAGCATGTCTGTGCCTATCTGCAACCATTTTCATGGCAGAGGAGCCAATAGCGGCAAAATAACGTCTTTTTATGGCGGGTGCTTTTCTTTCGCCTCCTCGTTTGTGAGGACCCCCTAAACCCTGCAGCGGCGTGAAATTTTGTCGCTAAATACTACAGAGTCCAAGCTATCACACGGTGAAAACCCAAAGTCTCTGTCTCACCTAGGCTTGGCACGGCACCGGGACGTGACACCAAGACGGACAGACGGACAGACAAACAGACAGAATTACCGTAGCTAATACGCGCAATAGCTCTAGCTATGCTAGCTCTCGCGCGTAAAATCCAGCCAGACTGTCTGACTACCGAAACGTCGACTGACTCGGCACTAACACGATAATATTCCTTGAACCGAGATGCGATTGATCAACCCTTTGCAGACGCCGACAAAACATTGCAATTTTACGGCGCCGTGACCCAGCTCTTAGATCGTTCTGTGTCCGTCGCTGATTGTCTGCCGACATTCCGTTACGTGTTCGCACCTGCCCCGCACTAGAGTATTTAAAGAGAGACAACCTAACATGCTTCCCTGGTTGCCGACAAATTTTTCACAAATTTGCTGAATCATCAAAATTTACGTATCAGTTAACGAAGGTTTTAGCTTCTGAGGGAGTTCGTCCTTCAGACCTTCTGCCTGGCAATTTCCTGCTCTCCTTATTAAATTCTAAATAGGCCGACGCATACGTTCATATAACGCTCACATACTTTTAGATATCTTTAACTCATACTGCTTTTAAAAGCTCAGCTTTTGTTACAATCATGTTTCACCTAATTTACCTACACCGTGAACCAAGTGAAAGAATGTAAAAATCGGTTATAATTTGGCAAAAGTAGGCTTATATAGACAAAACTTTGATGTCGTGTTTTTGTGGTTCACGGTGCGCGTTATATTACTGCTTAATCTTACGCAGTGTTTAATTTATACAATTAGATAATTTTTGTTCACACTGCTTTGGCACTTGTCATCTTATCTGCTAATGTGCCGTTAAGAAACTATTCACTCACGCTGGCAAGCTATTATTATTTGCTTCAGCTAAGCGAGTGCTATTTAGCATCGTGTTTTTTTTGATACGCGTGATGTCAATCTTCGACGAGCAGCCCGCACAATCACGGTGACGTTTCTCCCGTCACAAGTCGCTGCATTTGCATAATTGGCTTCACTGATCGTATTTTGTACACGTAAGTATACTTACTGAACTTTCGATAAAACTCGAAGCACGTCCAGATAGTGGTCAACAACAACAACTCTTTACGCCCGACGGTAAAAAAGCCGAAGCTCGCACCACGTGATGCCGAAACGCTGCACTTACGCAAGTTGCGCCGTGCCTATTACATTTCAGTAACATCTGCGATAACAAGAAATCTAAGCAAATGTTCATGAGACGCGCGACGCAGGTTATCTCGGTCTATCTCTAGGAATTTCAACTAAAATTCACTTTTAAATATGCGTCGCAGCACGAAGTCGCGAAAAAATTACTAAAACCCCTTATTTTGGAGGTTCAAGGTCGTTCAAGGTCATCCATGTTCGTATTCCCGTAGCGATCGTCAGCATTGCTTGTGCATTGTTTGTTGCAATGAGCAGCAAGTATGCGTCTATCTGCAACCATTATCATGCTAGTAACTGAAATCGCGCGTTTTAAAAGTGGTACCCAAATTTGATGCACTTATACGTAGGACTCCTAAAACCTGAGAAGTCGAAAAAATTCATACACAGGCTATCTTTGTCTATTTTAGTTATTTTGGCACAATTCACTTCTAAAATGCGTGTCACCATCAAAAATCGAAAAAAATCGTTAAAACCCCTTATTTTAGTGTTCAAGTGTTTAAAGTCGTTCAAGGACATCGACGTTAGTACCATTAAATAACTCGTCAGCAGTGATTGTCATCTGCAACCATTTTTAGGCTGAAAAAATTAATATTGGTAAAATAACAATATCATACGGGGATACTCTTTTTTTGATACCTTTGTTTAAGGGAAATCATTTTACCCAGCCACACAAAATTTGCTCGCAAGAAACTAAAAACACTAGGCTATCTTGTGGCTAAAACTCGAGTCTCTATTCCACCTGGGCTTGATTCGGTACCCAGTTGTGACAGACAAACCGACAGACAGACAGACAGAGAGACAGAATTACGATAATTAATGCACGCTAACACATAGTGCGTGGCGCGTAAAAATTGAAGCAACACTTTAAGATTTGCATGCGATGTTTATCTCCACCGAGCAAACGCAGGGATTTTCACGGAGATAACGTTTTCATCTGATTTGTCTTAGTGTCTTTCTGTCTACCTGTGCGTTAGATGATAGAAGCTCCAAAACACTGTTCAAGCTACAGACTTCAATCAAGTTTGTTCTCAGAGACAGTCCGAAATGGGGTCTTAAAATGTTTCAATAAGGAGACGTGGCCAAGGTCACGTGACCCATAAATTTTTGAGGGTTACCGGGTACAAGCTACAAACTCGGAAAAGGTTATGGGGTGTTTACACGATCCAGCAAACTTCCAGCAAATGTATTCAAAATACACGTGCTAATGCTAGACGTTTGCTGGATCGTGGACCCTATTAAACTCACGGACATTTATTTTGTCACAGAGCTGTAAGTTACTACGACGCATTTTACAAAAAAACTACTTGGCGGAGATTTTTTGCACTATCACGAAAGCCTTCTTTTTTGTTTTTGTTTTAGTTTAATTGCAGAATAATAGACACCGCGTTAGGGAACAGGGTTCTCTCGGTGGCAAGGTGGACAAGAGTAGGCCTATTGTATGCATGCATAGCAAAACGCCCGAGGCAGGATATATCGGTCGAAGATATCGCAGCCACGCAGACAACTCAAAGAAACATAAATAGCTACTTGAACAGTACATAGCCTACAGTAGTAGATGTAGAAGTCAAGCACATATTGATAGTAATTTGAGCAAAGCTCACGTGACGCGCGACAACATTGGTCCTGCTGCCTGGGCAATCAGTGCAATAAAATAATAATGTGTTTCGAAAGAATACCCAAATTTGTGGTCTACATACGGGCGATTCCTTGAACCTAGGAGGTCGAAACTCAGATGGTTAAAAATGTACGTTCTATGCTAAAAATTTCATACGCAAGCTGTCCGCCTCTATCTCAAGTAATATCAGCACAATTCACTCTTGAAATGTGCGCAGCAGCCGAAAATTGCAAAGAAAAAAAACTAAAGTTCCCTATTTTGGGGGTTCAAGATCATTCAAAGTCATCAATGTTGACACCACTAAAAAGCTCGTCACTAATTCTTGTTATGCTAAACAGCGTGTCTGTACCGATCTGCTACTGTTTTTGCGTTAAACACGGTGATAGGGGCAAAATGACTACTTTTAACGGGGTACCCTACTTTAACGCCAGCCTGCGCAGGCCTCCTTGAACCTATGGAGTTGGGATTTAAACCGCTAAAATCTACGTTTAATGCTGAATCTTACGTTTTCTTGGTGTCTTGGTATTTATCCAGCCATTTCAGCGCAATTCAGTCTTGAAACACGTGTCGCAGCCAAAAATCGCGAAAAATTTACTAAACCCTTTTATTGTGGGGATTCATGGCCGTTCAAGGTCATCGATGCTGATAGCTCGTCAACAGTGCTCGTTATGGTAAGCAGCATGTCTGTACCTATCTGCAACCATTTTACGCTTGACGAGCCAATAGGAGTAAAATACATTTTGGGAGGGTACCTTTCTTTTACGCCCTCGTTCGAGGAGAACTCCCTCACCTAGCCGCACAAAATTTTGTCACAAAAAAACTAGAGTCCTTGGAAAAGATCACAGTGAAGATTTCGTGATCCTAGCTAGCACCGGTTTGATAGGGCTGCAGGGTGTGACAGATAGATAGACGAACAGACAGACGGACAGACGGACGCCTAGACGATGGCTAAGTCGCGCGAAGCAGTGCATGCTGTCGCGCGTAAAAACAGTAAAATACCCTGCCAAAATAACTACGAATCAACCAAGCACAGATCTCAAACGCGTCACTGCACTAAACTGAAATTTATGTTTGCAGCTTTCGAAAGGGCCTGCTAATATTCACAAAAAAAATTTAAAATTTACGATCGACTTTTTACGTCGATGAAAGTTTTAAAACCCTTAGTCCCAATTCCGTTTATTCTATGCAACAAAAGAGTTAGGCCTAATAGTTTAATAATTAGTTTAGTTGTAGCACTTTGCATGTCTGCACCATTTAACAATGATGGTATAGGCCCTGCATTGTGTTTAATTTTAATAATAAGTTATTCTTGACTGCATATTTTCGTCTGCTAGCAAAGCATAATCAGCAAAAAACGTAAAATAGGAGAAAAAACCTCTTTATTTCTAACCTATTTCTGCTCATTCCTTAAGTGGCGCGCAAACACAAATACACAGTGTTTCAAAAACATTTTACCTTTTCCTTGTTTCGCTTGGTCTTAAAATTTGTCCTGTCTTCTTTATATCCTAAAACCTTTTAAAAACTTGAACATTTTTACAATCTTTGAAAACCTTTAAAAAAATTTAAAACTTAAAACGCATTTCGCCAAAACCTATGTTAGACCTGACTGGCGAGTTCTGACCGTTAAGTTGCTGTACGATGGAGCACGGCATGACGACCAGGGAAACGAGCAGATCGGCGAACGACAGTGACACGAGGAAGTAATTGGTGACGTTGTGCAGTTTTCTCTCGACCTTGACAGCGACGCAGACCAGGGCGTTACCTGCACGCGTCGGCAATCACACACAACTTTACCGTGGAACCTAACGTCCCGTTTTTGCTCTTGTAATTTAAATACACCCAAAGGCGTCGTCCAACACTCTATGGTGATTAATTTACACCGCTGTACATTCTATTTAATGTACAGTGCACCTCTTTGAGCTAGGCGTTTCGTGGCTGTGAAGGCAGGGCCGGATTTGAACCCGATTACTGCAATTAGGCTCTGTTCGGTAAAAATGTAGGGCCCTATCAAAAATTTTTTGGATATTAATGTACGAAAACTAATAACAAATTTAGCGTTACAACTGAATGTACAACAGTATGCTAGGCCTATACGCAGTTTTGCTGCTATTACTTGATATGAAATACGGCTTTTTGAATTCGGAAGCTTTATGTGGACCAGAGAATGATGTACTGCACCACGTGAACTTTTAAACATCGCAACATGGCACAAAGAAGCCCACGCGGTCAAGTAAATGTCGTGCTGTTGTCTGACATTCTTTGACTTGTGAATGCTTTTTTGTAGAGGTCCCTATTCAGCCGAACATGCTGTACATTCAGCATGCCAAAATCCGTCTCTGCGTGAAGACTGTTAGGTCGGCGGCATCGCAGTTTGCGTTGCATTTATGTTGTAATCAAGCGAAACCTGTGTGAACACTGTACAGCATAGTTGTTTTTATTTGAATCTATAATGCACGGCATCACTGTAAATGCAAGTGCATACTGACAACGAGATCTACTTTTGTCCGCGTGTAGCTTATCAGTCACCGTTATGTCGGAAATTATGCGTCAAGCAGACGAAGTAAATGCAGTTTCTGTCACGTAACAGGAAGTTACATGGACGGGCCACGTGACTTACCCGTGACTCCAGCGACGACGAACGCTCCAAGCATCAGCAAGTTCCAGTTGCTGCTGCTGCTGCTGCTGATGTCGTAAGTGATAATGCTCGTCGTCCACGCAGACAGGTCCGTGTTGTCCGTCGACGTCGACGTGACGTTCACGGTCAGAGGTAGACTCGTCGACGGCATTGGATCGGTCGACCGACTGTGATCTAGTCTCAACCAGCACGACGACAACGACGATGACGACGACTGGTTGTTGTTAGGCCTGTGCAGACTCAGCGACCTGGCTGCCTGCTGGCTCTGCGACACATCTGCAGCTACGCGGACAGCGCGCACAGCAACTTCTTGTACAGGTTAGCAGCGAGCGAAAGCAGTGCGCTCATAAACGCTTCATTGGCAGCGGCACAATGTTAAAGACTTTATGTGTTTTGTGTGTTCATGGGCTTCGAGCCTGCTACTGAAGATAAATAAATAGAAATATTTTCGCAAAATCTACTTTTGCACAACTACATCATAAGCTAACGTAAATGCTGTAGTCCTTAGCTTAGCCTAATCTGTAGTTATGCAGAGTAATTCAGCCTGACCATCCCTCTGTGGGTAAAGGCAGTGAGTAGTGAGTACCAACGACAGCTGGGGCGTAAAAAACAACCACGCAATGCACTAACTTGTCTGTGGTCTCGCAGTGTAAACTGGTGTCTGGCTAAGCCCATGTCGTTATTGCTATTGCAAGTAACTCCGTACGGAATAAATTATGCAAAATGCACATATACAGAAAGAGCCCTGTGACTTTAGCCGCTAAAAATATTTTAAAAATCAGCGACTGAATTAAAATTTTAAGCACCCCTTTATTTCTGCTGTAGGAAATTTGCAACTTCCTGTCCCATTTACTGTTCATTACATTTTGCACGCAAACGTCTAAAACAGAAATAAAAACAGATGCAAAACAATTTTACGTTTCCCACTTCCGCGCGAGTGAAGTAGAACAAAACTGAAACTACTCGTATTCAACTGACACTTTTTGTCGCTGTTTTATTTCCGTTTTAGGTGCGCGGACATTTTAAGAAAGAAACGAAGCAATGCCAGTCGTGCACTCACGGTGTAGTGCTGATAGCAGGAGACAGAGGTCGTCGGCGGCGTCGCGCTCCGCTAAACTGGATTTGCACCGGAACGTTTGATACGATACGACATTGCATGTAGTCTGCGCCGCGATAAAGTTATCTATGAGTCTGGGGCGTAACCGTACGCGTGACGAGCACCTTGCCACAGCACAGCGCCCACCCGTACTGCTTTCTCAGACAGGCACCGCCATCTGTTGTGAAAAGTTGGGTGTCAAAGTATAGCGATCCAAGCTTAGAGATTTATTAACGCTTGCAGGGGCGTCATTTAGGGGGGCTGGGGAATCTACGGATTTCCCCAAGGATTTTTGATTTCAGTTTTTTCTCTGTAAATTGTACCTTTGATTAAACGTGAAACAGCTAGTAAAGAAACATTTATTATCCTAACAGTTTGACTCATCAGTTGAGTATAATTTTGTCAGTTTAAGTGTGTTATAGAACATGCAAAACTGTTAGAGTGGAGAGGTGTTAGATTTATTGGTCTGTTAATGACTGTTAGGCTATATACATTTACTGTGTAAACTGCATAAAATTTGGTAAACTGATTCTCAGGAAAGTCATTCAAATTGTTGCTACGAGATGTCACATTTTAAGGCTAAAAATGCACCAAATTCGATTTCGGCTACAGCTCCGTTCCAGACCCCGCTGGGGGAGCTTACAGCGCTCCCCCAGGCCCCCTAGCTGGATTTAAGGGGGCCTACTTCTAAGGGGAAGGGAGAGCAGGAA
>Ga0209367_1000485_pt1 | contig 39718 bp, 32 predicted proteins | sample WorMetLIZISLAND2_FD_187412 | JGI IMG/M metagenome (GOLD analysis project Ga0209367, IMG submission 187412) | Marine gutless worms symbiont microbial communities from Max Planck institute for Marine Microbiology, Germany - Olavius geniculatus... ...
GCAGCTTAGAGTCCTATTGGAAGTCGTTCTGCCACTGCGACGCTATGATATCAATTCTGCCATCGAACTGGTTTTATGGATCCAAAAAAAGAATCATGCGGCATATCTATCGCATCGCAGAAAAAAAATTAATAAATCTGCTAATCCACCCTAAGTAACGTTGTAGGGTTAGAATGTCATATCGAGATGTTATACCACTAAAAACTAAACACTAAACACCAAATACTAAACACTCTCATTGACATGGCTCCGGGTTGGGTGCATTTTATAGCCTGGTTATTTACTTGCGGCTAGCGGGCTTTGTTTAATTGATTTCTAGTGAAAGGTTTTGTGACTATGCATATGGCAGACGCCCTAATCTCACCCGCAGTCGGCGGCACCATGTGGGCTGCCTCTGCTGTGATAATCGGTTATTGTTCTAAAAAAGTTCGCGAAGATCCGGATGACCAAAAAATTCCGCTAATGGCGGTGGTGGGCGCGTTCATTTTCGCCGCGCAGATGATCAATTTTACTATACCGGGGACCGGCTCCAGCGGACACCTCGGGGGAGGTATGATTCTGGCGATATTGCTCGGGCCTTACGCCGCCTTTCTGGCCATGGCCTCGGTGCTGGCGGTTCAGGCCCTGTTTTTCGCCGACGGCGGCCTGCTGGCGCTGGGGTGCAACATCTTTAATCTGGGTTTTTTCCCCTGTTTTATTGCCTATCCACTGATTTACAAGAATATCGTAGGGAAACGTCCCGGTGAGAAACGGCTGTTTGTGGCGGCCACCCTTTCAGCCGTCGTTGCGCTTCAGCTGGGAGCCTTCGGTGTTGTGCTTCAGACGGTGGTCTCCAATGTGTCGGAGCTGCCTTTCGCAACCTTTACCCTTGTCATGCAACCGATACATCTGGCCATCGGCCTGATCGAAGGCCTGGCCACCACAGCCGTCGTGCTTTTTGTCTGGAAAGCGCGGCCGGAAATTTTGGATCCGGTGAGTGGTTCAACATCCGACGGGGCATTACCCATCCGTAATTTGCTTATCGGTTTTTTGGCGGCAGCCGTGGTTGCCGGCGGGATCGTGAGCTGGTTTGCGTCCACCAATCCGGATGGTCTGGAGTGGTCCATATTCAAGACCGCAGGCAGTGAGCAACTGCAGGCCCCGCAACCGGGTGCGCATGCCGTCCTGAATGACATTCAGCAAAAAACCGCGGTGCTGCCTGATTACGGCCTGAAATCAGAAACAGATCGTGGGCATGTGAAAGAAGGCAGCAGTGAGACCGTCGTGGACGCGGGCAAATCTTTATCGGGCCTGGTGGGCGGTGCACTGACCCTGCTCATCGCCGGACTGTTTGGTGTGCTGCTCAAGCGCCGTAAAAAGAGCATTGGAACCTGAATGAATGTTGCGCCGTTTCGTTAGCGGTTCTGCCAACGCAACGGCAACCTGTAGATTCGGCTACAATCAACCGCCTGATGCCATGATCGGCATCCGCCGATCTTCTCCATAACTCGGAGTTCTGAGCAACTCGGCATATTGCGCGATGACGGCGGACGCCACGTTGGACCAGCTGTACTCAAGAATAGACCGGCGGATTCGATCCGCTGACGTCATGCCGCGATTGCGTATAGCCATTCGAATTCCATCCGCCAGGGAGCGGGCGGTGTGGTCGGGTACCACGCAACCCGCCTGCGTGCTGTGGACCAGGCTGTCGACGGCTCCCACCTGGGTGGTGACCACCGGCCGTCCGCAAGCCAGCGCCTCCAATCCCACCATCCCGAAGCTCTCGGAATAGGACGGCAGCACCAACACATCCCCGGCACCATAATAGGTCGGCAAATTTTGCTGATCGACTCGGCCGATGAAGCTGACCTTTTCACCAATCCCCCAATCCCGGGTAGCTCGGGCCAGGGCCCGAAATTCCGGGCTACTATCGTCATCGCCGCCAACTACCACCAGGCGAAGCCGTTGATGGTCGTTGAGATAGGTCATGGCTTCCAGCAGAACATTAAGGCCTTTGATGGACTCGAAGCGACCGACATACAATAGAATAATGTCGTCCGCGCCCAAACCCAGCTTTTGGCGTGCGGCTGCTTTTGATTGGGGATAAAACAATTCCAAATTCACGCCGCATGGCACCACGCTGACTTTATTAAATGGTGCATCATAGAGCCGGACCAGACTCTCACGCTCCCGGTTGGTCAGGGCCAAAATCCGGTCGCTTTCCTGCACGATATCTTTTTCAGCGACCAACCGGAACCAGGGTTCGCGGGCATCGATGCCGGTTTGATTCTTGACTTCGCCGAGGGTGTGGAAGGTGGTGACGTGGGGCAGGTTCCAGAGTTTTTGGGCTCGGGTACCCAGCCGGCCGGACAGCCAATAGTGGCTGTGAATTAAATCGTAACGCTGATTTTCGGATCGCCTGAAATCTTCCAGGGCCTGAAAAAATTTTGACAGGTAGGGGTAAAGTGCCAGTTTCGACAACGTGCCACCGTTGGGAATGCCAAGGTGGACCAAGCGCACATTCTCATACAGCCGGGTTATGGATCGGTCCTCACTTTTCAGCATCCGGGTGTATATGTCGATGCGGTGTCCACGCTTACCAAGCTGCCGGGCGAGTTCCCGGATATAAACACTCATCCCGCCGGTGTCTTTGGTTCCCAATTCTCCGATCGGATCGGAATGAATACTGAGCATTGCTATATTTAAGCGGTTTGCTTTCAACTTTAATATCTCTCTGTTACGAATTAATTTACAGTTCTACAACCCAACCCGGGCAAGCCGGAATTGAAAATTGAAAATTGAAGATTGAAGATTTGTCGTATCGCTTCGCTCTGTCTTTTAAATTTAAATCGATAGAATTTATTAAATATTCAATCCAGCTATGGCATAGATCCTGCGCAAACATTATGGTTTCAATAAATAGGCACTAAAAGAAGCTGATCCATTAGCTGGGCTTTAAATTTCGGAGTACTGGAGTGTTGGAGTATTGGCTTTAGGTTTGATATCTTTTTTTAATACCCCAGTACTCCAGCACTCCAATACTCCAGGACCGAGATTGTTCAATTACTTCTCGCAATCTGAAAATTGCTTTTCATTGGTTGTCGGCCCGTATGTAGAGCTTGTCCACCCAATAAGCCGGAGCTACTGGCCGTCTACACCCTCACGGTTTTGCCCGTGCGGGCGGCTTCTGCTATGGCATCCAGCACGCGCATGTTGGCAATACTATCATCAGGTGAAAAATTCAAGTTAGTCTTCTGTTGGACCGCATCCGCAAAATGTTCTACCATCAACTGGTATTCGTCGGCGCCTTTTACCGTGTGCCGCTGGCCGGTTTCGTCATTCCGTCCGCGATGCGTGTAGACCGCATCTTTTTCCCAGGGGACGAAGGCATCGTGGGGCAGTTCGATGGCGCCCTCACTACCGACGATGGTGTAGGTTTGCTGCAAGGCGGCAATAAAGCTGACCTCGAAAACCGCTAATTTATCGCCCGTGAATCCCAGGGTGCCGGCCATGTGCACATCGACACCGGCCGGATGATAGACGGCCTGGGCCTGAACCTGCAGCGGTTCGGCGTCCATGAACCAGCGGACGACACTGACACCGTAGCAGCCGACATCCATCAGCGCACCGCCGCCCATATCCGGCTTTAAGCGAATGTTGCCGCCGCTGCTGAGCATGTCGTCATCCATGCGGAAACAAAACGCCGACCGGCTCAGGCAGGGATCGCCGATTCCGCCTTCGCCGATCAGCTGTTTGATGCGCCGGCTGCGGGGGTGAAAACGGTACATGAAGGCTTCCATCAATAACTTGCCGGCTGCCGCCGCCTGATCGGCCATGGCGCGAGCCTCCCGGGCGTTGCAGGCCAGCGGTTTTTCGCAGAGCACATGTTTGCCGGCCGACAGGGCCTTGATCGTCCAGGGGTGGTGCAAATGATTGGGCAGCGGAATGTAAACCGCATCAATGGCCGGATCGGCGATCAAGGCATCGTAACTGTCGTAGCAACGCCCAATCTTATGTTCAGCAACCACCTTGGCAGCCTTCGCCGGCAAGCGGGTCGCCAGAGCGTGGACCCGGCCGTTGCGTGATTTTTGAATGGCGGGGATGACGCATTTGCGGGCGATCAGGGCGCAACCCAGTACGCCCCATTTAACTCGATCCGCCATGTAGAACCTCCAACTTTCCGCCGTTGGCCATCGAGCGGGCGGCAGCTTCCAGAATTTTAACCACTTGGATCGAATCCTCGAGCGGGGCCGCGATCGGTTCACCCCACAACAGGTGATCTGCCAGATTGCTGTGGAACTGATAAGGTTTACACTCGGGGATGGGTGGCTTTAACGTGACAATGTCGCCGTTTTCATGGCGGCGATGCACGGTTAGATCCGGTGTCATCTCGGTGGCCGGAATATTATGCTTCCGGTAATATAGAATCGGGTCGATTTCATGGGACGTGATATCCTGCCAATCTCCAACGATGGCGCCTTCACTACCAAGCAGATACCATTTCGGTTTGCGGACGGCCGCGATATCGGAGTGAATGAATTCGGCCTCCCTGCCGCCAGAGAATCGAAGTTGGACCCGCTCCTGATCCGCATTGGTCACATCATGCCACACGCGTTTGTGTCGGGTTCCAATGACGCCCTCTATTTTGCGCCCCATTAAAGCAACGATCCAGTCCAGGTAATGGGCACCCCAATCATAGGATGTGCCGCCGGACACCCGGACGTCGGAATGCCAGTATCCGCATGGGTGGCTATACCCGCCCACGAAGGACTCCATATAAAATAGATCCCCGATGGTGCCTTCCGCCAGAATCTGCCGGATGGCCAGAAAATCGGAATCCCAGCGCCGATTCTGGTGGCAGCTCAAATGAACGTTTTGCCTGGCGGCGGTTTCCTCCATTGCGTCGGTCTCCCGCTGATTCAGGGCCAAGGGCTTTTCACAGACCACATGCTTGCCGCTCGCCATCATTTGCAAGCTCAAGTCGGCGTGGCTATTCGGGGGGGGGGGGGTAGCGATAACAACCAGGTCCACCTCCGGGTCATCGACCAGTTTTTCGGCCGAGTCGTAGGTCCTGGCTGCCGGAAAATCTTGGCAGGCTTCATTTAACTGCACCGGGCTCGTATCGCAGACAGCCTGCAGTTTCAATCCGGTTGTTTTTTCTGCCCCGAGTCCGTGGACCCGGCCGACTGAAGGGGCATACCCCAGGATACCGACGCCCAAATTCCCCCCGTTCAGGTTCCGGCCCGCCAATTGCCACAGCAGCCGATATAATATTCGCTGCAAATGGGGGTTGCGGTAGTCCTGCAGCGTTGTACAGGCAACGCGGCCGGCACCACGACGCCGGTAAGTCAGCACCGCTTTGTGACTGTAGTGCCAGTCGGCGTACAAAATTGTCTCGGTGTCATCGGCGGTTTTGGTCAGCGCCTGATAGCGGCCCTTCAAATAGACAGCATCCGGCAAACGAACAGCCAGCGGGTGTTCGAAATTTTCAAACAGCACCCGCAGTTCAGCTGACGGCCCTGCCGGTTCCGCCCGGGCCCCGAAGATCGACGGCAAGGCTTTCTCGGACAAATCAACCAGCGCCAACCACCCGGCGCCGGCCTCCACAAAGCGGGTCAACGATTCGATATCGGCATTGGACGTGCTGCCGGTGAATGACACGACGACATTTTAAGCAGTCAGGTCCTGCGGCAGATGCGATTGTACGGAAAGTTTTATGGGCAGCAACGAATTCAGATAGGTCAGCAGTAATGAGAGAGCGGCATCTTCTTTTTCGATCTTAAATAAAACAGAAATTGGTGGATGGTTGATCATGGGTGTTACCCCCCCCCCCCCCCCCCCCCCCGCCGCCGCCGGTTCATCGGCTTGCGGATTCAGTTTCCAACTGGTATCGTCTTTTTCATCTTCTACGCTGATGTTGACCTGGCCCAGGAGGTCACGGATCGCGTCAGCCTCGGTCCATTGCTTGCCGGCTCTGAAATTATTTCTTATTTGAAGCAGTCCTTCGACCAGCGGCCTCAAACATTCGACGTCCCCGATGGCAGGGGCGGCGAGTTCGCTGCCCAGCAAAACAATCAGATCTCTGAGCGTATCCCGGGCCTGGGTGATAAACTCTTCATTTTCCAATTCAGTTTGGGCCTGCCAGATGCTGCGATCCAGTTCCAAAAGGGCATTGGTTGATTGCCTGGCATCCCGTTGTGCAAGGCCCTTGTGAAAGCGTGCTTCCAAAAAATGAACCCGGTCCCAAAATGTGGATTGTCCGGCATCGGTTTCTTGGGGCATTGTGTGTGCCGCATCCGTTGTTTGTGACTGCCACTTGGCGTCAGGCGCCCTGCCGCGCAAGATGTCGAGGGGAAAGCGATCACCGGATTTAAAGGTTATTTCCCGATCGGCGTGCTTTAAGGTAACGGTGCCGATACCTTTGATTTGCGCCTCATCAGTTGCCAGATCCATGATACAGGCGGTGTGTTCGTCCAGGCCGAAAACCGGTACCTGTTCCGTCATCAGCCCGACAAGCTTTTGAAAACGCGGCTCTCCCATGAAGCAAAAGCGTGTGTCATGGGTACCGCCTTCGGCGTTGTTCCAATGGGGGATCACGACCAGATTAAAGCCGAAATTTCCGAGGATATCATTGCCTTCCACCCAGTGCAATTTTTGGCCGACCTTGTAAATTTCATAAACCGGCAGAGTATAGCGGCCCACTGTCAGGGCGGCGGCACTGGCGGCCACCAGGCAGCCGCCGCGGTTGACGCACTGGGTGAAAATTTCCGGAACAGGCGACCCCCGCCACTGCTCGACCGCATAGGTTGGGCTGCCCGGACCGATGAGGATGTACGCGGACTCCCGCAGGGTGTGAAAGGCCTTCTCGGCGTCAAAATCGCTCGTGTATTCCAAGGACTTGAAAGAAGAGACCGCCAGCGGCTGCTGAATGTGATCACGAAAATATCCAACCGCTTTTTGGGAGATTTGATCCACATTCAATTGAAACCCGGCCGGTGTGTCAAGAAATGCCGCCCGCGGCGCCTTCCCCAATTGCTTTAACAAGCCCTTGTGAACCTCCACCATGGTGGCGGTCATTTCCCCCGAGCCCATCAGTACGATTTTGCCACCACCCGCCGGCATTCAAATGTCCTCCCCAGATACCGAGCCTGGATAAACCGGAAATACGAAAATCGAAATACGAAACAAATCCGAAACTCCAAAATTCAAATGTCTCAAACGTAATTACCGTCCTGACAGTGTTGAACTCATTTCAAATCTATGTAAATGCTTGTTTGTTAGTGCTTTACAAAGATGCCAACAAATTTTTTACACAAATTGCACGAGACTAGTTTAGTAATTGTCCACTGCCTCTCCACGCAATCAATCCCGATCAGACCGGTGGATCGATCGGCGGAATTCTGCAATTCGGCTATTCATGCATTCGGCGGTTATGTTTTTGAAGAGAAAAAAACCGTGGATGCCCCTGTCCCCTAAATAACATACAATTAATTCTAATGCTTAAATTGCTCGTGGCAAGTATGAATATTTATCAGCGACAAGTCAAACTTCTGCTCCGGGCCAATTTCATCAATCCTGCCGTTGTTGTACAACGTCAACCTGCCTTTACCGTGCACACTTCCCCATCCATCCGATACCCGGCACATCGCGGCGGTCCCTTCATCGATGCCTAACAGGATTGAATTCGGCAGCAATTTGATCAACTTCGGGGCCCAGGTTTGACCAAAGGTGTCGTGGTGGGGCAGTATACACAACCCTTTAATGATTGCGAGACCCTGCAATACCCGGGAGTTACCCGGATCGTAGTAGTAATCGCAAAGCACCATCGCCCCGGCACTGCTGCCCGCAATCACAGCTCCGGCATGATAGGCGGACACCATCGCCTTCCAGCTGCGGCTGCCCCGCAGGCTTTGAGCCAAATGCCGGGGAAATCCACCCAGCAGATAAATCAGCCCACTTCGACCCAGGGTTTCAACGATTTCGGGGTCATCGGCCGAGGTTCGGTCGATAAGCGGCAATGCGGATACATTCGTCGCATCCAGACTTTTAAACCAGTTAACCCCGTTTTCGCCGGCCCGCTCATGGTTGTTGTCCGGTGCGGCGGCGGTGGGGACAATCGTTATCAGGGCAGCGGGGCCGCCCGCCAGATTTATCGCCAGCCGGTCGGCAACCGCCATCCGCCCGCCGAACTCGGCTCCGCCTGCCAATAAGATAAAGCCCATGATACCGCCGTGATTCGTTGTTTAGTTAATTAGTTGATTAGGTTCAAAAAACAATAAAGAGTTATTAGTTATTCGTTATCAGCTATTGGTGCGATCAACCTGTTTCAATCTGATTTACCCGCCCAACTGTAGTCGAGAGAGGCTCCTCGTATATAAGCGTTTTCAGTTTCTCTAGACACTTTTGAGATATTCACGGATCAGCAGTGCGGCGGTACTTCCCTCTCCAGCGGCACTGACGACTTGCTTGGTGCTGGTGTCGCGGACATCGCCGACGGCAAACACACCGGGTACGCTGGTTTCCAGCAGGTAAGGGTCCCGGTTTTCAAATCCTTGAGGCCGATGACCGCTGTGCAGAAGCGCGTGTCCGGTGGTGACAAATCCCCACGGGTCCAGCGTGATCCGGCTTTCTGCCAGAAACCCGGTATTGGGATCGAGACCGATGAATATGAAAGCCCCATTTGTTGGCAGGATTTCGTTTTCCCCGGTCCGGTTGTTCAATACTTTCAATTCCGTCAATTTAGATTCTTGGCCGATGAATTCATTGACTTCCGTGTTCCAGCGAACCTTTATCTTCGGGTGCGACAGGACTTTTTCCTGGATTACGGCACTGGCTTTGAATTTGTCGCCGCGGACCAATATCGTCACCCGATCGGCAAACTTGGTCAAGAGCAAGCTTTCTTCAGTGGCGCTGTTGCCGCCACCGACCACGGCCACCTGCCTGCCTTTGTAAAAGGGACCATCGCAGGTGGCGCAAAAATGAACGCCGGCGCCCAGGTAATCTGATTCACCCGGAACGCCCAGCCGCCGGTAGCGGCTGCCCGTGGCAATCAGCAAGGCGCAGGCGCTGTATTCGCTGCCGTCACTGGTTTGAACACCATGATAATTGTCGTGGTGATAAATTTGGGTTATTTCCTGGGCCTGCAGCAGCTCCACGCCAAAGCGCTCAGACTGCTGACGCAACCGGTTGGAAAAATCGATACCAGCCACACCATCGGGGAAGCCCGGCATGTTGTCCAATTTTTCCGTGCCGGCCGCCTGACCGCCGAAGGCGGCCCGCTCGATAACGAGGATATCGATCGCTTCGCGCGCCGTGTAGAGGGCCGCAGTCAGGCCGGCCGGTCCGCCGCCCAGAACAATCAGATCATAGTGATTGCGGCTGGCGGTGGTTCTCAATCCCAGCTTTTGGGCCAGCTCGGCGTTCGTCGGCTCAACTAAACTGGAGCCGTCCGCAAAAACGATGGTTGGTATAATGCGTTTGCCGTCATTTTTGGCGATGACGAATTCTTCACCTTCCCGGTCATCTTCGATATCGATCCAGTTATACGGGATCTGGTGTTCGCCCAGAAACTGCTTGCTGCGTCGACAATCCGGGCACCAGTGCGCCCCGTAAACGGTAATTTCGTTAGTCTTCATGTGGGGATCCTTTATACATAGGGTAAGTGTTTAGCGACATCACATTGACAACTTATTGTCGATGTTAATGTACTCGTTTATATTTCAGCGGTTTCAGGTGTCAGTGTTCAGGTTTCAGGATTTAATACCTATTTTTCCTGACACCCGAAACCTGACACCTGAAACCTAAATCCAATGAACTTCGCTGTTGCTGCCACGCTGGAACCATTTTTTTCAAGCCTTGTATCGGAGAAAACCTATAGTGTTAGTGTTGGCAGATAGAAATTTTGCTGTCGAGTACATCTTTGTAATAAATGAACCAAAATAGGAAAATGACTAAAGTGAGCTAAAGTTAAGGAATCCTTTCGTTTAAATAGATAGGATGCATTAAATATTCAATCTGCAATCTTCAATTCCGGCTTGCCGGGTTAGATTTATAATAATATCGAAAATAGAAGATGGAAGCTAACAACTACTTTTTTTATAGCCAGGACGGTTGCAATAAATATTATCCAGACTTATTTTTTAAGTCGCCTGACGAATTAAATCGCAGTAATTGCCGATCTTCTTAACCGAGAGCACCTTCTCTCAAAAAATGAACGATAAATTCTGGAAAATTCGAACTTACCGGCCGGCTGATTTCGAGAACTATGTGCAGCTTTGTCTTGATACCAACATGCTGGATCGATCCGGCGAACCCGTTTCCAGGCAGCTTATAGATGAGGCCCTGGGACACCCCAGCTTTCAGCCGCAAAACGACTTGTTGCTGGCCGAGGCGGATCAGAAGCTGGTCGGCTGTGTCAGCGTTTTTCTTGAACCGGGGATCGTACGTGCATTGTTGGAGGGACTGGTTCATCCCCTGTACCGCAGAAAGGGCATCGCCACCGATTTATTCGAGCATGCCGTCAGGTATGCGCGGGGTGCCGGCGTTCAGATGGCTCAAATCTGCATATCCGAAAGCAACCTGGCGGCTAAAAACCTGCTCCCGGGTTTGGGTCTCAGATTCTTCCGGCAATTTGTCGGATATCGGCTGGATCTTGCCACCACCCAACTGCCGGAGATCAAATCGGAGAAATTCATCTTTCGTCATCTGCAAGCCGGTGAAGCACAAGTTTTGACGGATATTCAAAATCGTTCCTTTGCCGACACCTGGGGATTTAACGCCAACACCAGTGAAGAAATAAACTACCGCATTAATTCCAGCAGCTGTACGCCGGAAAATGTTATTATGGTTTACCTGGCGGCTCGAGCAGTCGCATATTGCTGGACGAGGATATTTCAGGCAGGCGAATCAGGGCAAGGCAAAGCCAAGGGAGAAATCCATATGCTGGGTGTCGATCCTGATTTTCGTCAGCTACATATCGGTCGTGATGTTTTAACGGCAGGTTTATGCTACCTCAAGCGCCAAGGTGTTGGAACCGTGGAATTAATGGCTGATAGTGAGATGCCGGCGGCCTTGGCGCTCTATGACTCGGCCGGTTTCGAAGAATTCATGCGGGCTGAGTGGTATCAAAAAAAGTTATAGAAAATAGAGAAATAGGGGAATAGAAAATTAGGGAATTAGTGTCTATATTTTGAAATCCTATCATGTTTGCGCAGGATTTGTGACCATGAGTGACAAATATAATAGATCCGCCGACCTGCGTCGAGCTCAGTCGAGTCGAGGCGAACCATAAATCTTCAATCTTAAATCTTCAATTCCGGCTTGTCCGGGTTAGGGATTTCGGATTGATGGAATCGCTACGCTCTATCAATTTTCATCGCTTCAGTCGCAGTCTGATAAATAAAATATGCTCCATTGATTTTGCCAAGCCCCGGGGGAGGTGCATGGCCGGGTTATTTTAGATCTCTAGTCCAATTCTGCAGCTGACCAGAGGGACTTCCGTGCCACCAAGTCGATATTTGTAGGTTTCGCCGCCTTTCAAGAAGTCGTATTTTCGGCACTGGTTTTGGATGGCGTCTTGGATGCTGAGCACTTTGCATAGCAATCCGGCGCTGAGCCCGCCGAAGCGCGGATCAAAACCGCTGTTATACAGGTAGCGCGTCGCCCTGAAATCAAAACACATCGACATAGCCATCGGCGCGCCATTCAGTTCGAGTATACAAAGTCTTAATATCTTCGCCCTGGCCATGGCCGTTGCCAGCGCTTCGAAATAGGAAGTCATTTGATCCGTTAAGAAGGCCGCTTTTGCTTCGCCGCTTTTTTTAAACAAATTGAAGAAAATCGGCATTTGCTGCCGGACTTCTTCTGTCTCTTCAACCACCCGGAAATTGACGTCGCCGGCCTCGCCCAGTCTTCTTAATTTGCGTTTGACTTCATGGCGCTGCTTGCCTTTCAGCAAGCTTAGGTAACCGTCCCAGGTAGCCGGCAGGTCCACCTCCAGGCTAACATCATGGGGGGAAACCGTTACACTGTGGCCCCTGTCCTCAGCGATTCGAATCAGGCCGGATAACACCATTGAATCCGGCCGCAAAGGGACCAGGTCCAGTTCCGCCAATTTTTGCTGTTCAAGATGGTCCAACAGCAAACTGAAAAAGTCCTCAGCTTTTGCCGGGTTGACGATAAAGTCCAGATAATCGCAGACATCGGATCCGCCTATGAATGAGGCTCGCTGCCCCTCAACCAGCAGGGGGGCGATCCCGATCACTTCCCGTTGATGGCGGACACAAATTATGCGCGGCTGCGACTTGGGGCCAAACGCCTGCCACCACACAGCCTGCCATTCCGGCAAAACGAAAAGGCAGTCCCATCTCAACGATTGTCGATCGTCATACCGGACCGATGCGAATCGGTCGAAATCGACCGCATCAACAATATAATTATTTTGGATTGGTGACAGGTTCATACCTCCCGTGACAGACCTAGCTGCTGTATCTCTTTTTGAAAAAGGCAACATAGGACAAAGGAATTGGAGTGTCAAGAAGGTTGTAAAAACGGATCTATGATCCAAAAAAAGGTAATCCTGATGGGTCTTCAAATGTTTATTGATTTCGGAGTGTTGGAGTACTGGGGCGCTGGGGTAATGTCTGGGGGCTGGATTTCCTCTCTTGATACCCCAATACGCCAGTAGTCCATCACTCCAGGTTCGAGAGTGCCTAGTGGATTCGCTTCACGGCTTGCAAGAGTTCATCGACCATGCGTTGAGCAACGCTCGCCGGATTATTCACGGCACCCGTTAGCTGCAAATTCGTCAACTTCCGGCCGTCAACCACCAGGGCAAGCATGACTTCCAGACGATCACCGTTCACCCGATAGGTGCCGCTTGGCCTCACCGCGCCCGGCAGTTCGGGTGTGTCAAGAAACACCACCGGCAGATGTGGGGTCCGGCCCTGCCGGGCTGCTTCAGCGCGTTCGCGCAGCGCTCGCCGCAGCAAGGATTGCAGCTGCAGCGCGTCGTAGCCCTCGTCGCGGTCAATTAGAACGGGAGCCAACAAAATCAGCTTGGACCGAGCGAGCGGAATCGCTTTACGATCCTCGCTCAAAAGCTGTCCGATATCAAATCCGCGGGCATCCCGGCGGACCTCGATGCGCGGTCGTTGAATGCCGCCCAGGTGGCGGGCCAGCCGCGGTACCTCATCCGCCGCAAACTGGAACAACAGGTTTACGTCGACGAACTGGCCGTCGCGCAATGCCGCGCCGCGCATTCCCTGCAGCAGACTATAGGTCAGCAGCCCCTGCTCGAAGGGCGTCGCCTCGTAGCTAACCGCATCGGCAGCGCTGCCCATCAGAATGAAAAAACCGGTGCGATCCTTCAAGCGCTCGATGGCGCGGATCTGGTCGGGCGACAACGAGCGTTGTTCCACTAAACCGGCACGCGCCGAGCCGGCAGCGCAGGTATCCAACACCATGACCTGCCGTTTCGCGGGGACCAGTGCCAGCCACTTGCCCAACTCCTCGCTGGTGATCGCGGTGCGGTCACGAACCGCCGGATCGGACAGGTTCGTGGTCCAGGCGTCCTGGGTGAGAAACCCATAGCTGTCGCCGACCGCGACGCCGTGACCCGCGAGATAGACCACGACGGTGTCGTCGGGCTTCGATTCCTGCAAAGCCTTGAGCGCCTGGAGTAGATTCTGCTTGGTGGGCGCCAGCGCATTGGGACCGCTGGCCAGCAGGGTTGAACGCACGTGCTCGGCACCAAACAGACGGCGCGCGCCGAGGGCGAACGCAAAGGCAAAGTCCCTCGCATCTTTGGCGGCGAAGCGAAGATCGATCGCTGCGCCCCGGTAGTCGGACACACCCGCCACGACGGCCCACAGGGTGGGTCGGTTGGGGCCTGAGGGATCGCCTGTGGGTACAAACGACAGACGCACCCCGCGACTCGAAAGATAGCCCTCTTCGTTGAAGGCCTTCACTTCCAGCACGTTCGCGCGTCCCGGTGCCATGTAACGTTCAAAGGCCTTCAGGTCCCACGTCACTGTGGCCGCATCCGAACCCGGGTCGAATTCTGCGGGCCGCGCGTCTTCCTGTACCTGCTTACCATCGATGAACAGCGAAACCCGGCCGATACCGCCGCCCTGATTGGTGAGTTTAATGCGGAGGTTGGACTCATCTGCCGCCAGGGGCTCTACTTCGACGGCGGGATACAGTTTGGGCTGGGAGAACGCGGCGACTTCGCGCACGGCGTCCGGATCCATCAACTTCTGAGCCAACAGCTGCGGTTCGTAGTAGCGGCTTTTGAGCTGATCCAGGGAAACCGGCTCAAGCCCCACGACCCAGTGCAAGCCGGCCGCTTCCCCGCCGCTGGAAGCGTCGAAGCGGCCTTCAGCATCCACCACCGCCCAAGTGTTGTCGCGAAAACTGATCAGCCGCGCCAGCTCGCGACCATTGCGGGTATCCCAAAGGCGGGCGGTCTGATCGTTGCTGGCCGTGGCGACGACCCGGCCATCCGTCGAGAACGTCACCGACATAACAAACCCTTCATGACCTTCCAGTCGCTGTAACTCGGCGCCGGTGCTTGCGTTCCACACCCGCGCCGTGCGGTCATAGCTGCCGGTCGCCACCCACCGGCCGTCAACGGAGAATGCAACTGAAGAAATCCCCTGGTTATGACCGCCAAATTGCCTGACTGACCGCCCACCTGTGATCTCCCACAGCCGTGCGGTGCCGTCCTGTGAACCTGTGAGCACCCGCCGGCCGTCAGCCGAGAAAGCAATCGCATTTACCACGCCGCGGTGATCCTCGAATTTTTGCACCAGTGCTCCGGTGGCAGTATCCCAGAGATAGGCGGCAGTGTCGATCGGCGTCGCAGAATCTCCATCCAGGATGCCGGGTGTCAGCAGAAAACGCCCGTCGGGCGACATCGCAGCCGTTGTAATATAACCGGGTTCGAACGTGCGCACCACCCGCTCGGTTCCCGAATGCACTTCCCACAGGCTGAGGATAGGCCCGGCCGCCAGCACATGGCGCCCGTCAGGCGATAAACGAAGACTGCTCTTGCTCCTCGAGTAGAAACCGGGAGACGCCGGTGCCTCAGTCTTCCATAGGAGCGCTTTCCCCCACTCCACTGGTATGAGCATCGTCGCGCTGTCATGAGAAAAATCGATGGCTTTCACCTGGCGAAAGGCATTCGGGGATGCGGCGAATTGCGGCCGCCGCTCCACCTGCTGCCCCGTGGTCAGATCCCAGATTGCGACGGTGCCGTTGTCGAAACCTGTCGCCAAAAAGCGGCCATCGGGTGAGAACGCGACCGAATACACCGGTAGCGGAACGCCCCCAAAACCAACGATGCGCCGGCCGGTTTCTATGTCCCAACGCCCGACCTCTTCGTTTTTCTGCACGAGCAACGAACCATCGGGCAGAAAGCGAAGAAATCCCGGCAGACCGGGACCAACCGGCATTCGCCGTACTTCGGTTGCATCGGAGGTCCGCCATTGCACAACATGGTTCCAGGCGGCCGTGACAAATGATTTACCGTCCGGTGCAAAGACCACCGCCGGAACTCCCTGGGTGCTGCTTACCGGAATGTGCTTCAGTTCTTTTCCGGTGGCAACGTTCCAAAGGTGCACGCCGTCGCGGGCGCCGGTAAGGAGCAGGCGCGGCTCGAAGTTCGGCGGAGAGATGGCGAGCGCCTGTATGCCCATTGTGTGCCCGCCCAGACGCCCCATCTCCCGGCCGGTATGCACATCCCAGATGCGTACAGTCCTGTCATCGCTGGCGCTTGCCGCCAAGGTTTGATCCAGCACCACCAGCGCGTTTACGGCTTTGGTGTGGCCCCTGAAGCTGCGCACCTCCCGGCCATTGTCTAAATTCACGATCCGAATTCGCCCATTGCCGGTGAACCAACTTTCTCCCACTAGCAGCAGGCGTCCGTCGGCCGACACTGCCATGGGATCGTCATCGGATACGCGGACGGGGAGTCGACGCGGCGGATTCTCATCGGCGAAGTCCCAGAGGGCGGCGCCGCGGTAGTCCACCACGATCAGCGAACGGTTGTCTGCGGAAAAAACCGCCGATTGGTAGCCGATCAATCGGCGCAGCAGTCGGCCGGTGGCGGCGTGCCAGACCGTAACCCCATCAAAGGTGTCAGCCGAGGCGACGAATCGGCCATCAGGGGAGACCGCCAGCTTCGGTACCGTGGGCATCTGAACGTTGTACACGAGCCGCGCACGGGTATCGGCTGTCGCCGCACCGACCCAATACACGCCGAAAGCAAGCCATGCGACCACGGCCCAATATACATATCGTTGCCGCTCGATAAAAAAGCCGTACAGCTTCACTTGGTTACGGTCAGCCATGAGGAACTCACCTTTCGGGTCATTCACCCTAACCCGGATAAACCGGAAATACGAAACTCGAAATACGAAACAAATCCGAAATTCCAAAATTCAAATGTCTCAAACAAAATTACCGGCGTGACAAATTTGAATTCAATGCAAATCTTTGTAGATGCTTGTATGTTAGTGCTTTACAAAGATGCAAACAAATGTTTTGCACAATTTGCGCAAAACTGAGTTGGTAATTGCCTAACACCTGCTGCGGAACTGAACTCAGTGGCAAAACAACGATGGCAAATCCGGCGAAATAGGTGGCTTTGTCACGAGAATCGAAACTGAATACCGCTGCTGGGAAGGTAAAGCCAATAAGAAAACCGGGGATCGGTCATACTTCAAACTTATGTTCGGATTCCATCATGTCAATTGTTATATAATTCTAATAATTGACTTGGTCTTGCAGAAGAGACAGAGCCTATTTTTTGCAGTTCGGAACGATATATGCGACAGGAGTTCGCGTGCTCAAAGCAATTCGACGAACACCGAAATGATGTAAAGGCACACCAATCCGGTATTTACGATAAGCGTCTGATGGCCAGCATGGTAATGTCATCCGAAGGGGGCGCGTTGTGAACATGAGTCATTAATTTTCTTTTAATACCTTCCACCAGGGCTGAAGCCGAAGATGCCGACTGTTCTATCGTGGATAGAAGGCGCTCCCTCGTAAAGAAATCACCGTTGGGCGCGAGGGCTTCAACTACGCCATCGGTGTAGCCGATCAGTATGTCGCCGGATCCAATTTGAACCTGTCGAATATCAAACTTCGTGTCAACCAGCATACCTACTGCCGGACCGGTAGGCTCAAGGATCTGCTTAATACCGGCGGAGTCGTTGAGAACCACCGGTTCGTGCCCGCCGTTGATATAAGCCATGATGCCGTTTAACGGATTTATGACGCCGAAGAACAAGGTCGTAAACATGCCCTCTTTGGCGTGTTCATGGGCGATATAGTCATTGGTGAGTTTGACCGCGGTTAATGCATTTAGCTGATCGGTAGTCGCGCATTGCTCCGCAACAGATTTGGATACGCCGTTATCAATGGAGAAGTTGGCAAATCCGTGCAGGCTGATATGGCCCGAAAAGACCCGTATTAAGCTTCGAATGAGCGCCATATACAGGGCGGATCCCACACCTTTATCGGCAACATCCGCAATGACCACGCCCAGGTTGTCACCCGGTAATGAAAATATGTCATAGAAGTCCCCGGATACCTGTTTGGCTGGCGCGAAATACGTCTCGATTTCCCAATTCGGCAGATCCGGGATACGTTGTGGCAAGAAATCGCGCTGAATTTGGCGGCCTTTTTCCAGTTCCTCATCGAGCGCCTTGGAGTAGGCCTCGATTTCCTGCTTCGACTGATTCAAGGATCGATAGGATTCATTTAATCTACCATAAAGCCGGGCATTTTCCAGGGTCATTGCGATCTGATCGGATGTCGCCTTCATCTGATCCACAGCTTCCGGGCTGAAATGATTCGGCTGCATGTGCAGCAAGGTAAGGACTCCCAGCAACTCATCACATTTCAGTATGGGAATGGCCAGCACCGAACGAACCGTTTGAGGTTGATGCGGGAGCGGCACCCAACGCTCATCATTACGGGTGTCGGCAATGATACCCACCTGGTGTTTACCGCGGACCCACCCGGCTAACCCGGTCTCTAACAGGTGATCTTTCAATCCGCCATATGGAGTCCGGTCGGTATCTTCCGGCCGTTGGACACTGTCGGTGACGACCCCGTTGCTGTCAAGCAACACCAGATAGCCGGAATCCGCTCCCGTCAGTTCAATGGAAAAATCCAGGGTTTCCTGTAAGGTCTTTTTCAGCGATTCCCACTCGGCGGTGGAAGGCAGGCGACAGCATGAATGAGCCATCGCCGCAAAATTTTCAAACAACCTGCTTTTAACCTGCAGATTTGCCCTTTCGGCTTTTAAGCTGGTTACTTCACGGCGAAGTGAATCGACTTCCATGATTACACCTCCCTTCCGAAAACCTCATTGCGCTCAGTGAGTCAGATAGTTCTACCCTAATTTAGCCAAAGATGCGCGATCAGGTGTTATAGGTTATTTGTTATTCGTTATTAGATAATGGCTGAGAATCTGATTTTATAAAACTATCATCAGGGACTTTTGAAATCGATCTGGTTCCTTTTAAACCAATAACTAATCACTGATAACGAATAACTCTCAATTGATTTTTTTCCCAATTGAGATACTATGGTTTTACGGCTTCAATGTAAGCCGAAACAACATAATCGCCGGCGTTTTTACTTTCTCCAGGCGCCCATTGGGAAATAAGTTTGCGACTTTCCTCTTTGGCTTTGATTGTGATGTCTTGAAAGCCGGCTTCCTTCAACATGGTGGTTGTATCGTCTATCGTGGCGGCACCGCCGACACAAGCGGACACCAGCGCCAGGTTCTGCTGAATTTCCGGGGGCAGCGGAGCTGTTGCTACGATGTCGGATATGGCCAAGCGCCCGCCGGTTTTCAGGATGCGGAAAGCTTCCTGGTATACCTTTAGTTTTTCCGGCGACAGATTGATGACACAGTTGGACATAATGATATCAGCCGTGTTGTCGGCCACCGGCAGGTGTTCGATTTCTCCCAGGCGGAATTCGACATTTTGGGTCCCCATTTTCTCCGCGTTGGATCTGGCCTTGCTGAGCATGTCCGGCGTCATATCCACGCCGATAACCTGGCCAGAGTCTCCCACTTGTTTGGCCGCCAGGAAGCAGTCAAAGCCGCCGCCGCTGCCAAGATCCACCACGGTTTCACCCGGTTTCAGGGATGCCAGAGCAACCGGGTTGCCGCACCCCAGCCCCATGTTGGCACCTTGGATGACACCTTGGATATCTTCTTTTGAATACCCCATGAGGGCGGAAATTTGCCCCGGGGCGACTTCCTGCCCTCCGCAGCAAGAAGCTGTGGAGTCTGCTATGGTGGTGGTCTCCGAAGATCCGCAGCAGGACGTCATCGGGCTCAGGCCGCCAACAACATCTGCCGCTTTGGCGATTTTACCATAGCTCTCCCGCACCGACTGCCGGATTTTTTCTTTATCACTGGTTTGCATAATTGCCTCCTTAATTTTTCCTGATTATTAGACAGTACATTTGGAAATTGAAACTGAGTGGTTCATTCCCCTGGCGTTGCTGAGCTGGAATTGCGACGGAAAAATTGTATTTTTTGCTTCGCAAATTTTAAATATTCGACAACTATCGAATTAATCAATTAAAAAAAAGCTGCGCCCTCTACGAAAAAAATTTCTTTATAGATGTCAGAGTTGCCGGATCGATACAGCATTCTATTTTTTGTCCGCGCCGCTCCATGCGGATGAGACCGGCTTGGCGAAGCTCTTTGATATGGTGTGAAACCGTCGAAGGCACGATACCAAGATCTTCGCCGAGCTCTCCAACACAGGCGCACCCGGCCATTCCCGTATTGGGATTGATGCTTGTCACCGTTCCCGGCTCGCAGCAGGTGGCCAGCCGCATAAATATTCTCAGTCGATTCGGATTGGAGAGGGCTTTGAATATTTCGGCAAATTTATCGATATTATTATCACGATAGTTCGACATATATCGAAATATAATGGAACCACCCTTCATTGTCAAGAAATTTTTTAAGAACTACAGTATTTGTACTCTAAATTGACTGGTCCTGATACAGTGTGCTATCTCACTATGAACAGAGGGGCGGGTTTCAGGATTCAGGGTTCAACGCCACCGCTGGTCTGAAAAGTGGCCAGTCTGATCAAAATAGAAACTTGCCCTAATCAACGCAGTTTCGATGAGCTCATTGGCCTTTTCGTCCTCGTCAGGAAAAAAGATGATTACCGAAGAAATTCGACGAACAGTAAGGACCCGTTACGACAAATTTGCCGACACCGGCGGAAACAAAGAGTCCTGCTGACCGAGCAAGAACCAGCCCGGTTCGGGCTTTGCGGTTGACCAGGCGCTTTATGGGCCGGAGGAGCTCTCTCTGGTGCCGGAGATCGGTATCAATCTTTCACGGGGCTGCGGCAACCCTACCGGCTTTGCGAACCTTCAATCCGGTGAGGTGGTGGTGGATTTTGGCTGCGGGGCCGGGATAGATGTCATTCTGGCGGCTCACAGGGTCGGTAGACAAGGTCGGGTTGTCGGCCTGGATTTCGCCCCCCAAATGATCGAACAGGCCAAACAGGCGGTTATCGCGTCGGGCCTGCAGGAAAGGGACATCGAACTTCGGACTGCCGACTTGGAAAATTCAGAAATGCCCGATGGATTTGCAGATGCGGTAATATCAAACTGTGTCATCAATCTATGCCCGGACAAGAAAGCTGTATATGAGGAAGCATGCCGGATTCTGCGGCCTGGGGGTCGGTTGGCAATATCGGATGTTGTTCTGACCGAGGAAATCGATCCGCGTATGCGGGAGCGATTTCAGGAATACTGGGCCGGCTGCCTGGGGGGGAGCGGTTCCTGAAGAAGACTACTGGCAGACGATAACGAATGCGGGTTTTGCCGAGATTAAAACGGTTTCCAGTCACACGCTGACACCGCAGGAACTGGATGCAATGGCCTGTTGTCCCGGTAAGGAATTCACCCCGGCTGCGGCACAAGAGGATTTGGCTGCTGTACACGGCAAGGTCGTCAGTGTAAAATTTACTGCCGTTAAACCCGAACCCGGATAAACCGGAAATCCGAAACTCGAAAATCGAAATCCGAAACAAATCCGAAATTCAAAAATTCAAATGTCTCAAACGAAATTACCGTCGTGACAAAGTTGATTTCAATTCAAACCTTTGTGAATGCTAGTTTGTTAGTGCTTTACAAAGTTGCCAACCGAAGTTTTGCACAATTTGCGCAAAACTGTGTTGGTAACTGCCTAATTAGGAGCAGCGTCTGACTCGATTGAGTTTAAACACTCTTTCTGCCGACATACTCGATTGTCATAGAAGAGAAACAAACCGGATCCGTCAAATCTTTTTGGCGAACTGAGCATAATGGGTGCTGTAGACATAACTTACATAAATAGTGGGTCCCTCCAGCCACTTTTCCAGCAGCCTCTCGTTAGCCAGCCGTTCCGGATTTTCTTTCCACTTAAGCCAATTTTCCATGCCCTGCCACATGCTGACCACTAATATTTCCATAGGATCATCATGGTTTATTAGGGTTTCACCTGAGATGTAACCTCTCTGATTCATGGCATCGGAACGGAATTTGTTTAGCAGGGCAAAAACCTCCCGGGCTTTACCTTCCTTGATTTTCCTTTTAATCATAACTTTTACGACCATAATTTCCCCCTTTAAATTGTTTGAAAGTTTCTAAATTGCCAAGGTTCACACCTCGATCGATTGGATCGTGAAATAAGATGGTTAGAAACACTTTTTGGATCTCTATGTCGAACTTCTGTCTGTATTTCAGACGAAAGCTTAAAGAATCCGGGAATTACTACGGTGCGAACGGCAATCTGGAAATCAAGGTCTGGCGCAGTGGTCGAGAAAGATTAACAGCATTGAGTGATAATCAGATCGAGATTCAGATGGGAGAGTGAAAATACAGAGCAGCGAACCGGTTGAATTTTAACGTTCGACAGCCAATTCAATGTCAAGAGATGAACACCTATGCACAGCAGTTTTTGGATGCCAACACCTACAAACATCATCTATTATAAAATACAAAAATACGCAAATAAAATATATAGATCCTAATCTCCAATTCCAGTCCATTGAGCTTGAAATCATACATTTTCGTATGGATCTAATCATTGCAGAAAAACATGAATATCCGCATGATCCATAACTTCAAGAAAAGTCAGATATTCTGCGACAATGACGTCATCGAAAATTAAATCGCTTTTTGTGACGCCAAAGGGATCCATGGAGCCACCACAAATGTAGATCCGTGCTCCCAACTCTTTAAGTTGTTCCAATTTATCCTGGGGGGGCAAGTATCCGGCCTTGGCCATTGCATTTCTGGCAAATGAACTGAATGGTTTTTGGATTCCGCTGAGTGTTGCCTTATAATTTTTTTTAAGAACCCTCACGGCCGGACCCTGAAAATAAAGATAGATGTCTGTCCCACTCAGGGCCGCGCTCAATGCCATTCCCAGCGGCGAAAGCAGCATTTCCAGCCCGGGATCCGAAATTATCATTGCCAGTTTTCTTTCATTCTTCTTCTGGTCAGCCTTTCGGATGTAGTAGCGCTGATAGGTATCGCCGGTCTCCGTTTCCATCAATCTGTTGCCGGTCATCCGCGACCAGGCATTGATGTCATTTTCTATTGCTTCGAATTTGTCGGTGCGTACCTCGAGGATTTCCCCCACCTGCATGTCTTTCAAATTTTTGACGGTATAATAGATGATAAAGGGTGTGATTGTTTTACCTCGCATATCTATGGATCTGTTGGCCGATATTTTCCCCATTGGCAGTACCTCCGTAAGTTGATGATGGGTTGTACAACCCATGGCAAGTGACGCTAGTGCTGCAGCGATACCTACCCCGGATAAATCGGAATTAGCCACAACGCCACTAAAACACAAGAAAAAAATATTAAAAAAACTTCGTGCCTTGGTGTCTTGGTGGCGAAGATCTTTTATTTGATACTTCCTTCGCAACCATGCTGTAATTTCAATAAATAGGCCAAATTATCAGACGACTCCAGATAAATATTTGAATTGACTGAAAGATGGCTATCAGATAATTGAATTATTACCGGATGGAGCGGACTGGAGCCGGGCGCGGCATGCCGGCTAAGCAGCTGGTTTAACCTTGGCCTTTTTCCTTTGATCCTCTCAAACAGTGACTTCTTGTCCCTTTTAACTGATGGATACAAAACACAAAATTAAAGATCAGCCCGGACAGAAGGAACCATACCGAGCTGAGGACCTATCGCTTAAAGGGTACTATAAGATAGCGGTCATCTCAGTTGTCATCGGTTTTGTCATCGTCGGCATATTGAACCTGGCGACACCGCTGCAAGTTATCAGTGACAGGTTGGCCTACCTTTCACGGCTTAGCACAACGGTGCGACTGCTGAACCTTATTCCCCCGATTCTCTTTCTGCTGATGGTATATTTTGCCTACCGGATGTTAATCGGCTTTCTGTTGCGACCCATCGCTAGATATCTGAAAATATATGCGACAGGTGGCAGCCCTTCCACCGCTCTGGCTGAAAAAGCCCGACGGCGCCTATTGAATCTACCTTTCATGTTTATCCCCCTGAATATGGGAATATGGATTGTGTTGCCGGCCGCCATTTTTTTAGGCGCCCATTTGGGAGACCGGATGGATTTGCGAACGGCCGTGATCATTGCCGCGCGAACCAGTATGGTCGGCTTCATTTCGTCGTTTATGGCATCACATCGCATGGAAGCCTACTCCCGCAGAAAGCTGATTCCATTTTTTTCCCCAACGGCAGACTGGCGGACGTGCGCGGTACCTTTCGCCTTTCGATTGCACGCCGGATTCGGCTGCTCAACCGGCTGGGAAACGTCGTTCCGGGGATCATCCTGCTGGTCACCCTGGCAACGCTGCACTGGGAGCTGGATGCAACTCAAATTTCATCGGTTGAATACAGCTGGATAATTATCCGGTTTTCACTCATCCTTTGCGGGATATTTTTTTACATGACCCATGTGTTGAATCGGGTGGGCAGCCGCAATATGACCGATCCCATCAAAGAGATTCTGCGCGTGATCAGGCGGATCCGCAAGGGCCAATTCGATGAAAAGGTCCGGGTGGTCTCAAACGATGAAATCGGATACACAGGTGATGTCATCAATGAAATGACCGAAGGGCTCAAGGAGCGGGATTTGATGAAGCGCTCCCTGGAACTGGCGATGGAGGTGCAGCAAAATCTTTTGCCCAAAGAAAATCCCAGGATTGACGGGCTCGATATCGCCGGTAAAAGCATCTATTGCGATGAAACCGGCGGTGACTATTATGATTTCATAGAGCTTAACGGAGAAGGTCCTGGCCATATCGCGATTGTGGTCGGCGATGTGTCCGGCCACGGTATTCCATCGGCCCTGCTTATGGCGATGGCACGGGCATTCATCCGGCTGCGAACCTCTCTATCGGGTGGATTGGCGCCGGTCATTTCAGATGTCAATCACCAAATAGTCCGGGACGTGGAAGATACCGGACAATTCATGACGCTTTTCTACCTGACCGTGGATCAGGAGCGCCGCTGTATGGAATGGGTTCGGGCCGGGCATGATCCGGGAATCTTTTATGATCCCGCTAAAGATATATTCGAGGACCTGGGCGGACCGGGATTGGCTCTGGGCGTAGACGGTGAATGGAACTATGAATCAAACCGGAAAGAAGGGCTTGAGGCAGGACAAATCATCGTTTTGGGAACCGACGGCATCTGGGAAGCCCAAAACCCGGAAGGGGAAATGTTTGGCAAAGAAGCCCTTTGCGGAATCATTCGACGAAATGCAGATTCCGGAGCGAACGAGTTGCTTGATGCTATCCTCGATTCACTTGATTACTTCCGGGACGGTTTCCATCTCCAGGATGATGTCACCCTGATCGTTGCAAAGATTGGAACTGCCTGATACCATGACTAAAGATTTTGACTGTGGTCGCTAATAAACCACCCCGGTCGGTCGGGATGATCATTGGAAAAGTATCACCCTTCCCGCAAGAGCATACATCAACGGCGCCAAGCCAAGCCGGTAACTGATGAATGGATACCATCAGTGACTTGCATAGCTTGACCCGGGCCCTTTCCCGGAACCTTCCTCATACCCCCCGCCGGTGGTTGTCGCAGATTATGCCAGAGTCCGAAGTGCCTCGATGATTTGCCGATCTTTCTGGTTTTGGGGCAGGACGAGGCGGGAGCAGACAGCGGCAACAAAATCCTCCGTCGTTAGCGAGATGGTGTGCTCGTTTATTGCAACGATCATTCGGTCCCCGCGGCGCTCGAGTTCGGGCGGGTCATTTTTTTCCTGCACCACAAATGCAGACAATTGGAATCGCCACATCGATCTCGGCTGTTGGGAGTCGGGCGGCACTTTCACCCCCATGTCATCGGCGTGTGTGGCATATTCGGAGGCGATGTGCCAGACATGTGTCCGAAGCGGACAGGGTCCGACCAGGGTCGCAATTTCAGTGTCGAGTCCCAGCGCTTCCCATCGCTCGCGAACCTTGGCCTGCCGGGTACGCCATTGTGTCAGCGCCTCCTCACTGGATAAATGGGCGCGGTGCTCGATCTGGCGCTGATTAAACTCCTCCACGCTCGAGAATCCTGTCGCCAGGGCTTCAAGCGTGTTGTCGAGACAGGCTTCATTGTACACCTCGTCGCTGTCGAAGTGAGCCACCATATCGCGGATGGTCCAGCCTTCACAAAGCATCGATGCTTTCCATTCCGCAGGACTCAGCGAATTGAAAAACCCATTTAACCGGCCAATTTCTTCATCTAGTGTGGCAAAGGGATCGATATCGGGTAAACCGAAATTTTGCTGTTCCATCTGTTGACTCCCGCTATACCGCTTGTCATAAATTTGGGAAAATAGATACCTGAATTTTTTGTACATCAATTTGCGGTTTCGATCAACTGCGGTGACGATTTTCCACATTCCTCCGAAAGCATTTAGCAGATAATAAAAATACTGGGCCGCGTTAAGGCTGATACAGAATGGAATTTTTCTTATACTTTGGCGGCCTCCGAAGCATGAACCTGACCGGTACCAAAAGAAATTGAAGCGTCGGCCTGCGCTACTGATGAAATCATCAGTCTATCAACCAATTCCAATAATGATTAACAAATAACAAATATCACCTAAATGAGCGCTTTTCGCTCATTAAGGTTATTACTCTAAGCTTCATGGTAGACCGGTTCACCGATTTCATTTAGGGAGAAATTATAAAATACATGATGCCCGTCGTAGTCGAGGACTCTCAGATCATCCGTTTGATTTAAATCGCCCAGGATGACATTATAATGCTGGCCACATCTTTCCTTCACCTTATCCTCGGGCACTTCATAGGCAATGTATTTTTTGATCCCTTTCGTCGCAAGTTTATCCACCAGATTGGGATCAGACAGCGTGTCATATGATGTTAAAATAAGAATCGGTCCTGTGCCTGTGAAAAAAATACCGGCTTTCATCTTGCACCTCCTTGTTCAGATGGTTGAGCGGACTTTTGGCGAAGCTACCCGTTAAGAACGGAAAACCTGATTCTGCCGGTGTTCGAGATACGACTCCAACGCCGGTAAATCTGCGGGTACCCATCACCATCATTAATCCAGGGTAAAGCTTTTATCGAGGAGTTGCCGAGTCAGATCGAATCGATAAACTATGTCAGCCCGTTGTATCATGGTCGACTGAGGATTCAAACCGGGCCCATTATCAGGTGTCTGACCGAAGGTGAGATGTAGAGCAGTGATAATCAGAGAATCGACACATTATAGCTTTATGCCTCTAAGGTAATGTTGCGCATTTTATTGTCAAGTAACTCCCTTCATAAGCTGATCAAGCGACTGGTAAGCGACCCCTTTGGATTTGACCTGTATTCAGACAATGTGGTAATGAGACAGGTCTAAATCTGATTTTGGCCCGGCCCTGAATTTCAGATGTAAACGTGGCCTGGAACAGTCCGGTGAATCGGATGGTTGATTCTGAATCCAATGAAAAAATAGTCTGGTCTTCCTGCAACGTGAACTGCGGCAGCCGCTGCCCTTTGCGGGTGCATGTAAAAGACGGCAAGGTGGTTTGGGTGGAGTCGGATGATACCGGCGACCACACCTTCGGCACCCATGAAATCAGGGCCTGTCTGCGCGGGCGGGGTCTGCGCAAATGGGTGTATTCACCCGACCGATTGCGACATCCGTTGAAACGGGTCGGTCAGCGGGGCGAGGGAAGATTCAGCCGCATCTCCTGGGATGAAGCCCTTGACACGATATCCGCCAAACTGCGCCGGGTAATCGATACCTATGGCAATGAGGCGGTCTTCCGCATCTACAGTACCGGCAACCTGGGCGGGGTGGTCTCGGCACGGGACCAAATCGACCGCCTGATGAACCTGTTGGGCGGCCAGCTCAACCATTACAACTCCTACAGCACGGCCCAGATCTTTCACGGCCTGTATTACACATACGGCGCCCGGGATTGCGGCAATCACCTGACCGATATCGCCAACAGCAAGCTGGTTGTGTTTTTCGGCAACAACCCGGCGGAAACCCGCATGAGCGGCGGCGGCTCCATTCGCGATCTTATCGAGAGCAAACAGAAAAGCCAGGTGCGGATAATCGTGATCGATCCGCGCCATACGGATACGGCCGCCGGTTTCGCCGATGAATGGATTCCCATCCGGCCCGGCACGGACGCCGCCCTGGTGGCCGGTTTGTCACATGTATTAATCACCGAAGAGCTCGTGGACCAGGATTTTCTCGACCGCTACTGTGTGGGCTATGACCAGACCACCATGCCCGAGAGCATCCCTTCCGGCAACAGCTACAAGGATTACATCCTGGGCGGTGGCCAGGACGGGCTCGTCAAAACCCCGCTTTGGGCGGCTGGGATAACCGGTATTCCCGCCGAGCGCATCACTCAGCTGGCCCGGGAGATCGGTTCGGCCAAACCGGCTTATATCGCCCAGGGCTGGGGACCCCAGCGCCACGCCAACGGCGAGCAGACCGCCCGCGCGATCTGCATGCTGCCCATACTGACTGGCAATGTGGGCATTCAGGGCGGCAACAGTGGTGACCGCGAAGGGCCGCACGGGATTTTCTTTCCCGGGATTCCGCTGGGCCAAAATCCAGTGAAGACCGCCATACCCTGTTTTTTGTGGACCCGGGCCATTTCCGATCATGAAAATTTTACGGATCTGAACGCCGGCCTTAAGCATAAACAACGGCTTGAAACACCAATCAAGTTCATATGGAGTTTTGCCAGCAACACCCTGGTGAACCAGCACTCCGACATCGGGAATACCCACCGCATCCTGGCTGACGACCGCCTGTGCGAGATGATCGTGGTCATCGATAATGTCATGACCGCCAGCGCCCGCTACGCCGACATCCTTCTGCCCGGAACCAGCTGTTTTGAAGAAAGCGATTTGTCCTACCAGGGCTATGCGGTTGAGATGGGAGCCCTGATCCTGCGGCAGCAGGCCATCGAACCGATCGGCGAATCGCGTACTATCTACGACATCTGCGCCGGTGTAGCCCGGCGGATGGGGGTTGAACGGGATTTTACCGAAGGGCGCAGCCATGATCAATGGGTGGAGCATATGTGCCGCCAATGCCGCCGATTTCAACCGGATCTGCCGGCTGACTACCGGGAGGCGGTTCGGATCGGGCTTTTTAAGTGGAGCCGGGGAGATCAGCCCCGGGTCGGCCTGCAGGATTTTCGGGAAAACCCGGACAAATCGCCCCTGAGGACCCCATCGGGCAAAATCGAGGTGTTTTCCAGCCGTCTGTGGGAATTGGCTCGATCCTGGAAGCTACCGGAAGGGGATGTCATCAGCGCCCTGCCGGAATATCATGCAACCTGGGGCATGCCGGGTGACGTCGACGACTGCTTATATCCCCTGCAGCTTATCGGCCATCACTACAAACAGCGGACGCATTCCTCCTATGGCAACAACCCCTGGTTGCTGGAAGCGGCCCCGCAATGCCTGTGGATCAACCCCCTCGATGCTGAGCCGCGCGGCATCGCGCACGGGGATGTGGTGCGGGTATACAACGGGATCGGCCAAACCGAGGTTCGCGCCAAAGTCACACCACGCATCATGCCGGGCGTACTATCACTGCCACAGGGTGCCTGGTATACTCCGGATGAGAGCGGCGTCGACCAGAACGGCTGCATCAATATTCTAACCAGTCAGCGACCTTCGCCCCTGGCCAAAGGCAATCCCCAGCATACCAATCTGGTGGAAGTGGAGAAAATCTAAAATGGAAGGCATGCCCCCAAGACCCGCCTTTTATCTGGACACGCAGATTTGCACGGGATGCAAAACCTGCATGGTGGCCTGTAAGGATAAAAACGATCTGGCAGACGGGGTGCGCTGGCGCCGGGTAGTCGAGTATACCGGGGGCGATTGGCCGAAGATGCCCGACGGTACTTACCGGCAAAATGTTTTCAGCTACTATCTTTCGGTCAGCTGCAATCACTGCGCCGAACCCATTTGCGTTGAAGTCTGTCCTACGACAGCCATGAATCAGGATGAATGCGGGATCGTGGCCATCGATCAAAACAAGTGCATGGGTTGCGGGTATTGCGAGTGGGCCTGCCCCTACTCGGCACCGCAGTTCCAGGCCGGCAGCGGCCGGATGAGCAAGTGCGATTTTTGTCGGGATGAGCTGAAAGCGGGCAAAGCGCCGGCCTGTGTGGCGGCCTGTCCCACCCGGGCGCTCCAATTTGCGGAATATGAAGAGCTGCAGCAGGGGCAAGATGGGAATGATGCTTTCGCACCGTTACCGGATCATGGATTGACAATTCCCCGTGCAGTTATTAAGCCGCATAAATCGAGCAAACCCGCTACCAGTGCGGACGGGCAGATCGCCAATCCGGAGGAAATCAAGGATGCGTAGTCATGGAAGCCTGGTTGGATTCACCCTGATGGTCCAGGCCGCAGTGGGCGGTTTGTGGTGCCTGCAGGTCGCGTTATTATGGAACAGCGGGCCGGCCGGTGCACTTTGCCTTAAGGTCCTGCTGCCGGCCGCTTTAGGCCTGGTTCTGGCCGGGCTGGCCGCCGCCGCGGCTCACTTGGGAAACCCCGCCGACAGTCGGCACGCGGTTAATAACTTCAAGAAGTCCTGGCTCAGCCGGGAAATAATCTCGGTCAGTATATTGGCTGGTATTCTGGTAATCGTAACCGTCCTGGCCCATATCCGGCCCGGTGCAATAAACCGCTGGCTGCTGCTCCCCGGCAGTCTGGCCGGGGCAGCGGCCCTTTACGCTATGACCCGGGTGTATCGCCTGAGAACCGTGCCTTCCTGGAATCATGCCGGTACTCCTCTGGCATTTTTAGGATCGGCATTGTTGTTGGGAGGGCTGCTGGAAACGCTGGTTTTATCGATAGCGGCCTTGTTTCAGGCAGCCGGCCTCGAAGCAGGGGGGCAAGAAGAATATCGGAGTATTGCCCCAATTGCCGTTTTGGCGGGATTTATAATCAACCTGTTGGCCTCCGGGGTAACGCCGTCCGGGGCGGTGACGGCAGGACCGTTTAAAACGCGGCAGCCGGTATTGCAGGGGATCGGCGTTGCACTGGGAATGGTCTATATTTTAGCAGCCGGCAACCCGGTATCCCAATCGCTGCTTCTATTTTTGACGGCAGGATGCCTGATTTCCGGCGAAATTATCCAAAGGATTCAATTCTATAGATCATACCAACGCGTTGGGCTATAGGACTGTTGGTTGTTGTAACATCGGTGGCAATATATGTTATGTCGCCCTGTAAGGTGCAGGAGTGCTGGAGTAATGGAGTGTTGGAGTGTTGGGCTTAAAATCGGATGGAGATCTGATCTTTACTCTTCAACCTTTGGTAGTGAGAGATTCCTACACGGATAATGTTTATCCATTTTTTTCCGGAAGCGAATACCCCTTAAGTGCAATTCTCCTTAAGCGAAGCGCTCCTCAAGTACACGCTCCTCAAGCGAAGCGCTTCCCAAGTGCAACGCTCCTCAAGCGAAGCGCTCCTCAAGTGCAACGCTCCTCAAGCGCAGCGCTCGTGGGGTTACACCCCACTCCCACTCACTTCTTTTCCGCAATGTTTGCATATGTTGGCCCGCTTCTTGATAATTTCGGCGCAAAATGGGCATTCACGGGTAAAGTGCGTCGCATGGATCCTTGAAATGGCGGCATCCACCTCCTTTTGAACCAGAGCGTTGCCGAATTTTGCATTCCTCAACGGCTCAATGGCTTCAACGTCACCGATATCACCAATCATTTCAGCGGCTTTTTGTCTAACCCGGTTCGGATGCGCCGGGTCCATCAGTATCGTGAGAACGGATGGACCGTCCTTTCTGACAAAACATTCGGCCAGCATGGCAAATCCGTTTTTGATGGCTTCTTTAATTGCCTCTTGTTCGGCCAGAACTTCTTCATCTATGATTTGTCCACGACCGCCCTGATTGCTGAAAACCGGAATCAGCTCAAACTGTTCCGTGCCCGGATAGTTCATACAACGATAGGAGGCGGAGTGCGCATAGTTTTCTTTCAAATTATCCCAGCCCTGTTTATACAGCGAACAATCATCGTTGAAGCACAGGTACAGGAAGGGGGTGCCCCAGCCAAGGCCGTCTCCCACGGTGATCGGCGGGACTTCCCAGAGGTTCATTTCATCGCCGCAATGCGGACACACGGGCTTTTTTTGTTCCAAAATTCGTTCCAGTACTTGTTCACGGGTTTCAAACATTCATTTTCTCCAATTTCATATTATATTCAGGAATACCTTGCTTAAATTGTATTCCATGGTATTTTTTTTGTAGCGTAAACTTAAGTTGCATCGGTGTAGTTGTCAATGAAACCGCAACTGATTAAGGAGAATAGATGTTAATAAAGCAAATCCGGCTGGTTAAAATGGCCAATTTCTGCTACCTGGTCGGGGACGAAGGCACCAAAACTTGCGCTCTGATCGATCCGGCATTTGAAACCGGCCGGATTTTAGCGGAAATCCGAGAGCTGGGATACAAGGTGACCCACATTATCAACACCCATGGACACTCGGACCACACAGCCGGCAATGAGGCTGTCAAATCAGCTACCGGTGCCAAACTGCTGATTCATGGCGCTGATGCCGGCCGCCTCGGCAAATTGCTGCACAGGACGTTTTCCAGGGCGCTGGGCGGCAAAGGCTCGCCGCGGGCCGATGTACTGCTGCAACACAACGATATCATCACCATCGGTGCGCTGCGCTTAAAAGTGCTTCACACCCCCGGGCACACAGCCGGCGGAATTTGCCTCTACAGCGAAGGCCATGTTTTTACGGGAGATACCCTGTTCGTGGGAGCCGTCGGCCGAACCGATTTGCCGGGAGGATCTATGAAACAGCTGGTGAGCTCCATCCACGAGCAGATTTACACCCTGCCTGGCGACACTGTCGTCTGGCCGGGACACGACTACGGCCCGACACCGTCTTCGACCGTACAGCAGGAAAAAGATACCAATCCGTACACCCGCCGGTGAGGGCACGAGAAGGCCATCCAGCATGGGTTTTAATTTCTTATAGATTTCGTAGAATTGGAGTGCCGGACGGATGGAGTACTGGAGTATTGGAGTGTTGGAGTGTTGGAGTATTGGAGTGCTGGAGTATTGGAGTATTGGCTAATGGTTTGGTAACCTCTTTTAATGTCCCAGTACTCCACTACTCCAGCACTCCATGGTTTTTTCCATAGCCGATACGCTGCACTGCGCCGCGCATCGTAATTCCACTGGTCAAATTGCGTGGCTGGATGTTGAGATTGAGCACGTTATTGAAATTCGCTTCGGTCTAGCGTGAAATCAAAAGATTGTCTTTTTTTGAGACGCATACAGTTGGATATATAAGAGCAGATGCACCACCTGGAAAAAATAATGGGTCTTGCCATTGAAAAGGCCAAGATTTCTTTAAAGGAAGGCAACAGTGGTTTCGGCGCCTTGATCATCAAGGGACATGACGTCATTTCAAAAGCCCACGACACCGACAAGACATCCGGGGATCCGACCCAGCATGCCGAAATGAACGCAATCAGATCTGCCGCGGCCGATCTTGGCGGAGATTTATCCGGTTGCCTTCTGGTGTCAACCCACGAGCCCTGTCCGATGTGTTCGACTGCCATACTATGGTCCGGAATTTCAGAGGTCGCTTATGGATATCCAATCAGCGATGCCGTCAATCAGGGCCGCAGGCGAATTGATATATCGATTAGAGAGATCTTTCATCGTGCCGGTAAAAAAATTGTTGTGCACGACAATGTGCTGTATGACGCGTGTGCCCTTCTGTATGACCGGTCAGTCAGAGACTTTGTCGATCTATTGCGTGATACCGACGAAAAAAAGCTGAAACGATTGGCCCGCGATTTAACGGGAAAAAGATTAAAGTGGTTTGCCAAAAATTGTTCGACTGTTGCCGGTTCAGACGAAAAGATCCTGGATGCCGCGTATCGAGTTTTTCTGACAAAGTTGGGCGTCTCCCGAGATCAGGCAAAAATAGTCCGCCGCGATGGCCAAGGCCTGGTCCTGCATTCAAACAATTTTTGTCCCACCCTTGAAGCCTGTAAAATACTGGACCTCGACACCCGGTACATCTGCAGACATATGACGGAAACGCCCACGACCGCTTTGCTGCGCCAAGTGCACCCGAAGCTTCGATTCAGCCGAAACTATGATAAAATAAGGCCCTATTGCAGTTACTGTGAGGAAATGATTATATTGGAATCGTAAATATCGTAAAATCCCGAATCCGGCATTTCCGGTTCAGGTGAGGAGATCTATTATGAATTTTCAAAATGAAACACTGCCCCAGGGTGCTGTCAAAGCCGGGAGCACCCCGAGCATGACTGAAGAAACGGTGGTTCCGGGAATATTGAAAAAACACTTGGCCCCCAAGGGCAAATTCGGCTATCTGGTGGTTGAAGAAGGCGCCCTGCAATTTGTTTGGGAAGACGATGCGGACAACGCACTGGATGCCGACCCGGAGCATCCGATCGTTATTTTCCCGGAACGCTATCACCATGTGTCGATAACCGGTAAAGTGCGATTCCGGGTTGAGTTTTACGATGTTGGCGGCATCGAAATTGCCGATGACTTAAGCCGGAACGGTGAGAGGCCCGGGGAGGATTTTCTCTAAACATAGAAAACCAGGTCCATTGAACAAGGTTGGAGTTAACCGGATTTGCTGCAAACCATTGCCACGGGATATTGGATTAATGGATTCAAAAGGACAACCCAATTCGCTCGAGACGATTATATGTCTCGTTTCGAGGTAACCTTGAACGGTGAACCCCTGAACCTTGAACCTCTGAACCTTGAACCCTTGAACCCTGAACCTTGAACCCCAAACCTCAGAACCTCATATATATGAACAATACTGAAAAGAAAAAGACAGAGCTGGAAAAAAGTGGGCGCGGATCTGCTGGATTTTGCCGTCGATCGCGAGGACGTAAAATGGCTGATGGACCGGTTGCCGGAGGAAGCCGATATCAAGCGGGTTAAGGTGGAGTACGAGCTTCAGATTCTGAAAATTATCGGTGTCGGCTGGAGCCTGTCTTACTACTTGCCCAACAGCCCTCAGAAAACTGAATTGCTCGAAAATTACTGGACGGCGATCAATGAGTTTTCCCAGGGGATATCGACAACCACCCAGTATATGATCGGCCAGAATATCGACTATTTCCAAATATTAAAAGATCGGCTGGATACCTATGTAGCGGCTCTGTCCAAAAAGCCCGATGCGCCGGAACCGGCCTCTGTGATCGGGCCGGAATTTGCCAGGATCTGCGGGAATGCGGATGACATTTTCACGTTTATGACCGGTTCCAAAATGTTTATTTCAACCACCAACAACGTCAAGGCATACCTCGAGGCGATAAAATTGAGATAGGGGGGGAATTCAGATCTCGTAGCTTATTTAGAAAAAGAGTCAAATTTGTTGGACACTAGCCAACTCTATTTGCGCCAAATTTAGGGATTGAGAGATTTAGGGATTTAGGGATTGAGGGATTTAGTGCCTATCTATTAAAATCACATCATGTTTGCGAAGGAAAGATTTTTTCAATAAAGTATTTTCGCCACTAAGACACCAAGTCACGAAGTATAATATTAATAATATTAATCAACATTTTTTCTTCGTGTCTTTGTGTCTTGGTGGCCAATTTTTCCGGTTTATCCGGGTTGGGGATTGAGGGATTCAGGAATTTAGGGATTTAGGGATTGAAGAATTGAGGGTTTGTGGGATAAAAGGATAAAGCCAATAACAACCAGTCGAGCTATAGCATATTCAACGAGGTCCGTATGAACGATTTATCAGCCAGACAGTATAGTAAAGATGAAGTCGATCGAATTATCCGGCGCGCTCTGAAAATGAAGAAAGAAGATTCGGTTACCCACCAGGAGTTGATTGATACGGCCAAAGAATTCGGAATCGACTCCCAGACCCTTGAAGCGGCTATCAAGGAGGATCGCGAAGGATACCAAAAACTGAAGGCCCGCAAAAAACGGCTGCGGCGGCGCAAGGCCCGCTTTCACCGGCACCTTTGGAGCTATATCATCGTCATTGGCGGGCTGCTGCTGATAAATGCCATGACCCCCGGACCCTGGTGGTTTCAGTGGCCGGCTCTCGGCTGGGGGATCGGACTGGCGTTCAATTTTAAAGCAGCCTACTTTCCGCTGCAAAAAGAGGTGACCAGCGAAAACAGTATCGTAATACCGTAATCTTGATATGCAGGAACCAGGACTCATCAATCACGAAAGCACGAAATTACGAAAACACGAAAAAGGCTAAGAAAAATTTCGTGTTTCCCAACTTTCGCGGTTTCGTGATATGCACTGCCTAGCGTATTTTGATTTTAGACCTTTTGAAACATAGCCGTGCGGCTGAATCTGATTGCCGGCGCCTCGCGGCTTTGTAATCCCTTGTCGCGCGCAATTGCGATGGTTTGATCAAGCTCTTCAGCCCCAACATGCATCCTGGGTTCAGCAATTAGCATTTTTCCATCCGGAGCCAGGATCGATCGAATTTGTACAAAAAAATGGTCTTTATCAGCAACTTCGTGGACCATCCAAAATGCCAGAATAAAATCCACCGGCCCCCCGATCCCGAGTTTGTCCGCTTCACAATGGTGGGGCTTAATTATATCCTCAACCCCGGCCCTCCGCGCCCGCTTGTGCATGATCTCCAGCATTTTCCGCTGAAGATCCACCGCGATCACTTTTCCGCTTGCACCGACCAGTTTGGCCATGCCGATTGAAAAATAACCCATGCCGCAGCCAACATCCATGACCGTCATACCCTCTTTGATATAGCCGCCAAAGATTTTTTGCGGATTGTGAAATAATTTTCGAAGGGGATTGTCAAAGGTGTAGGCTATCCACCAGGTGCAAATGTGATGATTATGGGAAGATAGTTGGGATTGAGCCATCGTGGGTGATCCTCCTAACCATTTAAGATTTAAGATTGATCTGAATTTTTGAACGACAATCATCATTCCAAGCTGATCTTGGTAAATTGGCCGGCAATTTCACTGCCGATCACTTCGTGAAAAAATTCAGATAATGGTGGGATATATTTCAAGCAACCGGTTTCCCAGCATCTCTGCAAGGCGTCTGTAAAGCAGGGCTTCGTTGGCGGGATTTTTTTCCAGCAATGCTAGAAAATTGGTTCGATCAAATTTGAGAACTTTGGCGGACTCCCGGCATTGGGCGGATGCGGAAAAATCACTGCGTCCGACCAGGCTCGACCAGCCGATAACTTCCCCCGGATGTCTTGCCGTATATACGACCGGCCCGGATTTCCCCAGACTCAGCTCAACCCGCCCTTTGACCAGAACATAGAAATGGTGAGCGGCATCACCTGCATTAAATAGAGTTTCTCCTTCATCCAGTGTTAGTTTTTCCGAAATCTCCACTGCTTCGAGGGCAAATTCTTTGCCCATTCCCATGATAAAGTCACCCATTTTAAAAACCATGACCGCCACCTTTCTGCTGATGATATTATAATAGTGCACAAAATTATTTTGTCGATGCAAGGTTGGGATCTCATAGATCCCTGTCGGTCAAGCATTTGTTGACCTGAATATCCACGTTGCCGGTGGAATCAAAGAAAAATATTGGCCGGCTTTCTGCGCCGGAGAGGCAGGCCCGGGGCTGCGACAACTGGTTGATATTTAATGATAACCATTACTAACAGAATTAGTCAAATTCCTGACAGATCGGCAGAAGGCTGTTTCAAATATCCGAATGTTTGTGGACTAATTTATATAACTGACTGAAAAAACAATAAAAAAACAATTCCTTTTTTTGGCACGTATCATGCATTTTTGGTTGAGGGCAAATCGGCTGAATACGGGTTATGATCAACCTGCTTATAGGATTCAAAAATAGTCAGGTCTTATATTTTGCATCTAAATGGAGGAAATCGAATGCTGCGGCAGATGAAGTTGGGTACGAAAATTGTTATCGGCGTAACCTTAATCCTGGCCCTGATGTCGATCGTGGGGTTCTCGGGCTATTTCGGACTCACCCGAGTGCTTCAAATGACCGAGTTTTATAGAAGCATTAATCAACTCGAGCAAACCATTTCAAGAATAAAGGAGCACGCAGATCAATATCTCCTCGCCTCCTATCGGGGACAGAACGATATTAGTGAGCAGGCCATTGGGAAAACACATGCGATATTAGATCGGGGGCGTGCATCGGTGGCAGCCATCAAAGAAGCCCAACCGTCGAATGCCGACAGCGTAAAAAAGTTAGACAGCTTTGCCGAAGGTCTCGATCGATATCAAGAATCTTTCAATTATTATATCCAGACCGACCAGGCCCTTGCCAAATTGGCCGAAGAAATAAAAACAGCGAAATCTCAAATTGCTGCTGAAATAAAAAAAAGCGATCTCTGGACAGAAAAAATGGCGGCGGACAGCAGTATATTGTTCGGCACCATCACTTCATATTTCGCTGAAGATTCGGAAAACAACTGGTTAGCCATCGGAGAGGCGAGCGTCAAATTTACGAAAAGCGTAGCAGAATATTCCGAGCTTGTGGAAACTAGCGATGAACTGAGGCCGATCGCCGATCATGTTAAAAAGTTCCACGCGAAACTGGACCAAGGTCTGAAAGAATACCACGAATTGGGCCTTAGCCAGCAAGATCAGGCCGCCAACATGACTCACAATAAAAATAGCCTGAATGACATATGCGACCATTTTGCCAAAATCAGTGCCCAGCAGCTTCATAACCAGGCCGGTTTTTCCCTCAAGATAATCCTGACATCCCTTATCGTGGCGCTGATTATCGGAATTCTTTATGCCATGTTTTCGGTCAAAATGATCGTCGGAAGCATGAAAAAGGTTGTTGTCCATGTCTCGCAAGGCGCTCAGCACACTCTTTCGGTTGCCGGCCAGGTTTCTGCCGCCAGCCAATCATTGGCGTCCGGCTCCTCTGAGCAGGCTGCTTCGATTGAGGAGACCACCGCCTCCCTGGAAGAAATGACTGCCGGTACCAAGCAAAATGCCGATAGCGCACTTCAAGCCCATGACTATATGACGAGCGCCAACCAACTGGTGGATAAGGCCAACGGTGTCATGGATAGTTTAACCAATTCTATGCGCGACATCACCAAGTCCAGTGAAGATACCCACAATATCGTAAAAAAAATCGATGAGATTGCTTTCCAGACCAACCTCTTGGCTTTAAATGCCGCAGTTGAGGCAGCCCGAGCCGGTGAAGCCGGTTCAGGCTTTGCCGTCGTCGCAGATGAAGTCAGAAATCTCGCCATGCGCGCCGCCGATGCAGCCAAAGACACCGCCCAGCTGATTGAATCCACCGTGAAACAAATCCAAGACGGTTCCGACCTGGTTACCAAAACCAACGATGTTTTTAGAGAAGTGGCGCAAACCGTATCCAAAGCCGGGGAATTGATTGGCGAGATCGCCGCGTCTTCCAAAGCGCAGGCCCAGGGCATTGACCAGGTAAGCCAGGCGGTATTGGAAATGGACCGGGTGACCCAGCAAAATGCCGCCCACGCCCAGCAATCTGCCGGCGCCTCGGAAGAGTTGAACGCCCAGGCCGGACGAATGAAATCGACCATCGATGAACTGGCAGCCTTGATCGGGAATACAGGCAACCATGAGACCGGTGAAGAGAATTTGGATAGCTTCGGCAATTATGATACTCAACCAGAGATGGCAGTTCCCGAGCCGGTTGAAGCTGAAACACGCGCTGCTAAAGAGGATAGCAAAATCAACCCGGAGGAGGTCGTTCCTCTTTCAGAGTACGATCTCAAGCGTTTTTAATTTGTCGCAGAAAACCTGGTCCTCTGGGCCGGGTCAGAGACAATTGGCTAAACCGTAAATCCTGCTGCCAACGGGAGCGGAATGATGGAATACTGGAATCTTGGAATTCTGGGTTTAGTGGAATGGGGTCTATTTTATAAAGATGGCACGGATCAGTTGATAAAATCAGATCGTCATCCGCTTTTGATTCCCAATAATCCATTATTCCACCATTCCAATATTCCATTCGGAGTCTAAGATAAACTCCACCCTTCTGTGGTGAACACAATGTCGGGTCATCTGGGCAAGGATCTTTACTGACCTATATGCTGTTTTTGTGGGGAGTGGGTCGTGCCCCCATGAAGCGTTAGTGCCGGCGGGGCTTCATGGGCCGGGAAGATTTAGTTTGGATCCGAGCTAAACTATCCGGCTGCGAGCTTGACCCACTCGGGGGGGGGGG